>OCHI01000024.1_pt1 | contig 209808 bp, 195 predicted proteins | sample 1538691 | NCBI WGS metagenome assembly OCHI01 (sample SAMN04571718, study PRJEB22368) | human gut metagenome | biome: human gut; material: stool | host: Homo sapiens | place: Luxembourg | collected 2012-09-21 | reverse complement strand
TTTTGGCACTTTCCGTCTTTTGCTCGGGGGCAGTACCAACGTACAGCACCCGCTCGCAAAATACGAAATTTATCTCACTTTCTCGAAGTCTTTCAGCGTGTAGAAATTTGTAATTTGACTTTTTCTACACGCTGAAATGACGATTACACTTTGGTGCAATCGTCATTTTTTTATTTTAATATTTCGTCTGCAAGTGATTTGAGAGCGTCAACGTCACTTTCTTTTAATGTTGTTTTGATTGTAACCGTATTATCAATTAAATCAATGTTTTTCATTGTTTCAAACTCTGATTTCATAGCTTTAACGGCACTCGGTGCCCATGATGCGTTTTCAACAAGGGCAACTTTTCTGTTTTGATAAAGCTTTGTTTTTAAACGGTGAATAAAATCAGCCATAGGGGTGAATACTGTGCCGTCATAGCTTGGCGCCATACATAAAAGTGTGCTGTATCTGAATGCGTTTTCAACATTTTCCGCCATATCGCTTCTTGAAAGGTCGGAAATTGCAACTTTTGCGCCCTTTTCTTCAAGAATTTCTTTCATTTTGCGAGCCGCTTCGGCTGTGTTGCCGTGCATTGATGCATATGCGATAAATACACCTTCATCCTCCGGCTCATAAGATGACCAAATTGTATAAAGCCTTAAAACCTCAGGAATTTCATCGGATAAAATCGGGCCGTGAAGCGGATAAATTGTCTTAATATCAAGCTTTCCTGCTTTTTTTAAAACATTAGATACAGGTAAGCCGTATTTGCCGACAATGTTGAAATAATATCTTCTCGCCTCATAGCTCCAATCTTCATCAACGTCAAGTGCACCGAATTTACCGAATGCGTCAGCAGAGAAAAGGGCTTTTTCACTTTCCTCATAGGTTATCATAACCTCAGGCCAATGAACCATAGGTGCAAGAATGAATTTAAGCGTATGGCTTCCGAGCGACAGCTCGTCGCCCTCCTTGACTGCCATAACATTTTCAGCCTCAATATCAAACTGCTCAAGCATTGCCTTTGCCTTAGCCGTGCAAACAAGAGTAATGTGCTCATACATTTTTAAAAGAGTGTTGATATTTCCCGAATGGTCAGGCTCTAAGTGCTGTACCACAAGATATTCAGGCTCTCTGCCGTCAAGCGCTTTTTCAAGATTTTCAAGCCATTTGTCTGTAACAATCTTGTCAACCGTGTCCATAATTGCGATTTTTTCATCGTCAATAACGTATGAATTGTAAGCCATTCCGTTTGGAATTGAATATTGCCCCTCAAATAAATCGAGGTCGTGCGTGCTCGCACCGATATATTTAATGCTTTCAGCCATAATGTAACACTCCTTAAATTTAGTGGTTAAATTATACCATAATTAAAAGAAATGTTCAATACGGCTTAATCATCGTATGAATTATTTATAATTGTTTTGCCGTTTGGAAATTCAATTTCGTACTGCTCATTGTCTGTTTCTACAGAGCCGATTTCTTCATCGCTTAGGTCAATACTTACGTTGGTGTAGTAGATGTATTTAACTCCGTTTTTGTCTGTTGCACTTATTTCAAAATCAACGTTCGTCAAGATTAATTCGTAATCAATCTTTGCCTTTAAATAGCCTAAAAATACGGTGTTATCGGCAACACGGCAATCCTTTTCAAAAAGCACCTTGTCTTTATTCTTGCTTGAATAAATTTTTAAATGCGCTTTTTCGAGTTCTTGCTTTGAGTTTAAATTGAACTTTACATTATTGCTATCCTCTGCCTTAAATTGCAAATATGTATTTTTATAGGTGACGGTTGAAATGTAATTGTCAACATTAAAGTATTCAGATGCATAATCAGGTGTTAAATCAATAGTTGACGTGTTGCTGTCGTCCTTTGCCAAAAGGGTATAGTTGCCCTTTATTGTTGCGTCAAGCTGAGTTTCAAGAACGAATTTGCCGCCCTTGCGCTCAAATTCAAGCTCCTTTGTTTTATTATCATCTTGCGGCACTTCAAGCGTAACTTTTAATGAATTGCTGTATGTTTCGGGTGCATAGGTGAATAAAACGTTTGCAAGCCACGGCTTATCCTTGTCAAAGCTTAAAACCTCATAACTTGCATCGTCTGACATATCGTGGGTGTTGCCGGGGCTATCGTCGGAATCGTCTTGTATAATTTGCTGTGATTGAACATTATTAATTTGCGATTTCAAATTATCAATTTGGTTATTTATACTAATCATAAAGAATATTATAACCGCCAAAGCGACACAGAAAATTACAGCGCAGGTTTTCAGCTTTTTATATAATTCCTTGATTTTTTCAGAGCTTTGCATATTTTCAAGTGTGATAAGCTCGTTTATATATTCCTTTGTATAATCATTTATATTATCATTATTATTCTTGTCATTACTGAAACCTAAAAGTTCATCCATAGTAACGCCGAAATATTCTGCAAGTGCATTAAGCTTTTTAAAATCCGGCATTGCCGTGCCGTTTTCCCATTTTGATACCGTTTGACGGGAAACGTTCATAGCCTCGGCAAGAGCCTCTTGCTTAATGTCCTTTGCTTTTCTTAATCTTCTTAAATTTTCGCTGAAATTCATAAAGAGCACCTCCTCGGTTGATTTCTGTAATCATTTTACCAAAGAAGTGCTCTTTGTTCAACTTATTTTAGGTTTTCAAAATGTAAACTTGAAGTTTACATTTTAATGTCGCAGACTCCGTATCGCTCAAAATGAGCCGGTATTTAACGGATAATAGCGATTGCTTATTCGCAAATCAAAAGACCGTAGCCTTTTTCTCTCTTATAAATAATCTTTGTTTCACCGTCAAGACCGAGATAAACGAAAAAGCTGTGACCGAGCATTTCCATTTGAACGATAGCCTCGTCGTCTGTCATCATATTAGGTGAAATGGATTTTCTTCTTTTGATATCAACGCTTGATGAGTCGAATTGGTCAAAATCATCCATGGTTACATCGTCAAGCGGAGCAACCGCCTTTGCAATTTCGTCAATGCCGCCCTTTCTCTTTTTGTCAACGAGGAAGGTTTTGAGCTTTCTCAGCTTTCTCTTGAGGTCATCAACCGCCATATCAACAACAGGCTCAATTCGGTCTGCTCTTGCTTCGCCTCTGATGAACGAACCTACGTTTACTACTGTTATATCGCACTTATAGCCGTCCTTTTTCTTGGCAAGTGTTACGTCAAATTCTGCTGATTCGGGGAGCATTTTTTCAATTCTTTTAAGCTCCTTATCAATTCCGTCTTTTGTACCTTGCTTGAGTTCAAATCCTCTTGCTGTAATGTTAATCATAAATAATACCTCCTGTGTTTAACCTAAGGGTATATGTTAAACTTTGATAAAAAAGAATAACCTATCCCTTATCTTAATTATACACCTAAATATTAATAAATTGTAGTATTTACATTAAATTATTTTTTTGATATAATTAATATGTATGTGGTTTTTGTAATTAGGGGATATAAGCTATGTATAAGAAAAAGAGAAATGATATAGATAAGCTTAAAACTCTTTTCTTCGGCAAGGATTTAAGAGTTACCGAAGGCGAGCCTTATAAAGAGGTCAGAAAATACGATTTTTCAAGCTATTATCCTGAGGAAAAATATATAATTCAAATAGACAATAAATAAAATAAGCACCGTACAGATTTAATATTTCTGTACGGTTGGTATGGTGCTCAAAGACTTCGAGAAAGTGAGATAAATTACGTATTTTGCGAATGGGTGCTGTACGTGTGTACTGCCCCTGAGCAAAAGACGTAAAGCGCCAAAAAACGGCAAGGACTCGATGTCCTTGCCGTTTTTCTAATCCATCCGAGCGCAACAAGTTGCACCCACCTCCCTTTGCAAGGGGGGCAAAAAGGTTTATTTTAATCTATTTGGCGCGGTTTAGCCGCTTTATCAAAGTCTATTCCTCTGCAGTTGGGTACTTTAAGTCTTCCTTAGTCCAATCTTTAATTATTTCAAGAAATGCCTTTGCTTCCTCCTTAGCTTGAGGAAGATTGTGGTCAAGGCAGTTGCCGCATTCCTTAGGCGACGCACCCGGAATAACGCCCCAATAATCTGCAATAAATTGAAATGCCTCTTTAATAAGATTTATTGAATAATTATCGCTTAGGCTTCTCGTAAGAAAATAAAATCCTGTTCTGCAGCCCATAGGTCCGAAATAAATAATATTGTCGCCAAATTCGGTGTTTCTTACATAAGTTGCAAAAAGATGCTCAATTGTGTGCATAGCGGCATTAGTCATAACAGGCTCTCTGTTGGGCTTGCGCATACGGATATCATAAGTTGTGATATCATCGTCGATTCTGCTGATATAAATACCTTTTTTAAGTATATTATGGTCTATTTGAAAGCTTGGAATAGTTTTCATTTTACTTCAACTCCTGTTAAAAATGATTTGTTTTGCGTTATTTTATATGTGTCCTCTCCTGCAAAAAACTTGTTAATCATATCGATTGCGTCGGATTTTGCAAATTCAAATAAATCCTCAAAGCTGTCATTTCTTTTCAGCTTGTTATAAGGCGAGGTCCACGTCTTTCGCTCTATATTACCATATTTTTTCGCTTTTTCCAAGTCTTTTGGTCTCATCAATGCACTAAATTTAAAATTATTCAAAAAAGGAGCGGCTATGCCGTCAATAATTTTGACAAGATTTTCCTTTTTGCCGCTTTTGTCGGTTGTAAGCTTTTGAATATATTTCAAATCTTTTATCGCAGTTTTTACATCATTTGGCGTCACTTTTTTATTTGTAACATTGCTTGTAACATAACTTATCATTTTTGCAAGCTCGTCAAGCTCCGCCTCGTTAAAAATAATTGTTCCCTCGGTATCAAAAAGGTAAGCGTTTTCTGCTTTTAACCTTTTTGTCAAAAGATAAGTGTCCATTGAAAACTCAATCGTATTGTGCGCCGTGTGGCTGTTGAGGTGCGGATATTTTTCAACCATTTTGTTTTGAATGGCATATACATATGGGTGACAGTTTCGATCGAGTGCATAGTGGAGTATAAACCCTGCGGCATAAGATTTTGCGATATCTTTGCTTTCTGACAAATTGATGTATTCTCTCATTTTGTCAAATATATCGCTCGGCTTTGCTCTGTGCAAAAGCGAACCGATTTTTCTCATCGATTTTCCTATCATCCACGGCATAACCCTGTGGTCAAAAAATATGTCCGGCCCCTGCGTGCCGATAAAAAGTGCCGCATCATTTAATTTAAATTCAACGCAGTTTTCAATTTCTTCTTTTAATTCTTTTGCAAAAATATAATGTGTGGAATATGCCGGCATTAAATCAGTCCTTTAAAATCGTCGGGGAAGTCGCTGTCAACCGTGATTTTTTCATTAGTAATCGGGTGAGTAAAATAAATTGTTTTGCAATGAAGCGCTTGCCTGTTAATCTCAGCGCAGTCACCGCCGTAAAGCGTGTCACCCAAAAGGGGAGAACCGAGATGGGCAAAATGCACCCTTATTTGATGAGTTCGTCCCGTTTCAAGGTTTAGCCTTAAAAGCGTGCTTTTACCGTCGGTTTTAATCACCCTGTAGTGGGTAATCGCTCTTTCGCCGTCGTCAAAAACGCCACGCTCAATAATGCTTTCCCTTACTCGCCTAATCGGCAAATCAATTGTGCCATCGCCCTCAAATTTGCCCTTGACTATCGCATAGTAGTCCTTTTTTATTTTACCTGCAAGTTTACTTGCCGCAAGTTCGTTTTTAGCAATTAACACAAGACCGCTCGTATCCCTGTCAAGCCGATAAACCGCCCTAAAGGCACAGTCGCTTTCCATATAACAGGCGGCAACGTTTGCAAGCGTGTCACCACGGTGATTTCTGCTTTCGTGAACAGGCATAAGCGGCGGCTTGTTTAATACCAAAATATCTTCGTCGTCATAAGCAACCTTAACTTTGTCACAGATGAATTTTTCGGGCATTTTGCCCTTGTTTTTAATCCTTATTTTAAGCACATCACTTGTATGCAAAACCGCAATTGCCTTTGCAAATTCACCGTTTAGGCTTATTCCGTTTTCGTCTCGCTTCAGCTTTGTCAAAAGAGCGCTTGATACACCGAAATTTCTTAGAAAATCCCTTATCATCAGCCCGTCTTGCTTTTCTTCAATTTTAAACGTAATTTCTCTCATGAATTTATTATATAACAAAAGGTGATTAATAGCAAATTTAGATTTGAAAACAAAAAATAACCGTTCTACACCAATAGATACGGTTATTTTTTAACTAACTATCTTGGGCTGAGTGTTTACCTGATAAGCCCTTTATTTAAAAACTATAAGAAACAATTATGCCGCCGTCAGACGCATAAAGCGAATTAAGACCCGATGCTTTAAGTATTTCAACATTGCCGAATTTAGCCTTTTCGCAGATTTTTTCGGCAATCTGCTTTGCTCTGTCCTCGCAGCAGACGTAAGAAATAACAAGCGTTTCACCGCTTAAATCCTTGCCATCAAGCTCGTTTGCAATAAGGTTGCTCATCTTCATCATAGCACGGTTGAGCGTGATATCCTGAGCTGCAAGTGAAATGTTGCCTTGAGTTGTTCTTTTGCAAATAAGTTTAACCCTTATTTTTTCAAGCACCTTAGCCGCAAGAGCAAAGAGCCTGCCGTTTGACTTGAGCGCATCCAAACTTTCAAGGCAGAAATAAAGACCGGTATTATTTACTATATAAGACTCAATTTCCTTTTGAATATCGTCTGTATTTTTGCCGCTTTCGGCAAGTGCTTTAATTTTTTTAGCAACCAAGGTTTCAAGCCCTGCTGTTGCAAGAGAATCAAAAACAATGATTTTTTTATCATCGTTAAATTCTTCTTCGTAAAGCATTTTGCCCTGAAGCGCACTGTTATATGTTCCGCTTAACTGATTTGTGATAGTTAAAACAAAAACTGCCTCGTAATCGCCCTCATAAGCCTTTTTGAATGCGTCGGGAGCAGGGCAGGCAGATTTTGCATTGCCGCCGTTTGCCTTCATTCTTGCAATGAAATCGTCCTGGTCGAAGTTTTCATCATCAAAAATTCTGTAATCGCCTATCTCAAGAGTTAACGGAACAATCTCAAAATCATCCCAATTTTTCATATCAGCCGTTAAATCGCAACAGCTGTCAACTACAATTTTGTATTTCATAATTTTATCCCTTATACATACTATTTTGAAATTAATTATAACCTTTTTATATTTGGTAGTCAACCGATAAACGTAAAAATGTCTTTTTTATTTGAATAATAGACTGTAAACGTATAATTTACAATTTAACAATATTACGGTGAGTAATAAAAACGGCACACATTGATTAATGTGTGCCGCTGAATTTATATGTTATTTTTCGATAATTTCTCTTGCTTTTTTGATTTGGTTTTCAATGCTTGATACGCTTGGGCCGCCCTCAACAAGCCTGTCGTTTACGCATTTTTCAAGATTGATTGCTTCGTAAACACCCTCGTCGAAAATATCACAAACGTTTTTGTATTCCTCAATAGGGAGCGTTTCAAGCGTTAAGCCCTTATCAATGCAAAGCGCAACAAGCTCACCGGTTGCCTTATAAGCATCCCTAAACGGCAAGCCCTTGCCAACAAGATAATCTGCGCAGTCAGTCGCATTGATGAAGCCTTTTGCTGCCGCATTTCTCATATTATCCTTAAGCACGGTCATTGTATCAATCATAGGAGTGAAAGCATTAAGGCACATTTTAACCGTATCAACAGCGTCAAAGATTGCCTCCTTATCCTCCTGCATATCCTTGTTATATGCAAGCGCAATGCCTTTCATAACAGTTAAAAGAGCAGTTAAGTCGCCAAATACACGTCCGCTTTTACCTCTTACAAGTTCTGCAATATCGGGGTTTTTCTTTTGCGGCATAATGCTTGAGCCTGTAGAAAATGCATCATCAAGCTCAACAAATTTGAATTCCCAGCTGCACCACATAATAATTTCTTCGCTGAAACGTGACAGATGAACCATAACAAGCGAAAGCGCAGATGCAAGCTCAATGCAAAAGTCCCTGTCCGATACGCCGTCAAGGCTGTTTGATGATACGCTGTCAAATCCCAGAAGCTCGGCAACCATATTTCTGTCAAGCGGATATGTAGTTCCTGCAAGCGCACCCGAGCCGAGTGGCAAAACGTTCATTCTGCGCTTAACGTCTGAAAGTCTGTCAAGGTCACGCAAAAGCATTGATGCATAAGCCATAAGGTGATGACCGAATGTGATAGGCTGTGCCCTTTGAAGATGGGTGTAACCCGGCATAATAACGTTCTTATTTTCCTCCGCCTTGTTGCAAAGAACCTCGATAAGACCCTTGATTTTTTCGCTGATTTCGTCAATTTCCTTTTTAAGCACCATTCTTATATCAAGCGCTACCTGGTCATTACGTGACCTTGCGGTGTGAAGCCTTTTACCTGTTTGACCTAAACGTGCCGTAAGTTCACCCTCAACGAATGTATGTATGTCCTCAGCGCTCATATCAATAGCAAGTTTTCCTGATTTGATATCGTCAAGTATGCCATTTAAGCCGTCAACAATTTTGTCACTTTCGCTTTTATCAATAATGCCTGTCGCACCGAGCATTGTTGCGTGTGCTATGCTGCCCTTAATATCCTCTTCAAACATTCTTGAATCAAATTTGATTGAAGAATTGAAGTCGTTAGTTTCTTTCGCAAGTTCTTTTTTAAATCTGCCTTTCCAAAGCTGTGCCATAAAGTTTACCTCATTTGTAAAATTAAGGGCGAACAGTGTTCGCCCCTACGAATTTTTTGCTTTTTATATTGTTTATCAATCAGTCGTTAGCTTCTCTTTTTTTATCAAGAAGAGCCTTAACCTTGGTTGAAAGACCAAAGAGGTTAATGAAACCTGCAGAGTCAGCCTGATTGTAAGCACCGCCGTCGTCGCCGAATGAAGCAACATTCTCATCATAAAGAGTATATGGAGATGTTACGCCTGCATTCATAACGTTGCCCTTATAAAGTTTAAGCTTTACATCACCTGTAACTGTTTCCTGAGTCTTATTAACAAATGCGTCAAGTGCCTCACGAAGAGGAGAGAACCACATTCCGTTATATACAAGCTCGCCGTACTTTTCAGCTACAAGCTTTTTGTAGTGTGATGTGTCACGGTCAAGAGTAATCATTTCAAGAAGCTGGTGAGCCTTATAAATGATTGTTCCGCCCGGTGTTTCATATACTCCACGGCTCTTCATACCTACAAGACGGTTTTCAACAATGTCAAGAAGACCGATACCGTTCTTGCCGCCGAGTTCGTTAAGCTTTTCAACAAGCGCAAGCGGACTGAGCTTTTCGCCGTCAATAGCAACAGGTTCGCCTTTTTCAAAATGAATTGTGATATATGTAGGCTCGTCGGGTGCTTTTTCAGGAGCAACTCCGAGTTCAAGGAAGCTGTCGTTAAGATACTGAGGCTCATTTGCCGGGTCCTCAAGGTCAAGACCTTCGTGGCTTAAGTGCCATACGTTTTTATCCTTTGAATAGTTTGTTTCACGGTTTATTTTAAGCGGAATGTTATGTGCTTCTGCATATTCAATTTCTTCTTCACGTGATTTGATATCCCACTCACGCCATGGAGCAATGATTTCCATTTCAGGTGCAAGAGCCTTAAGTGCAAGCTCAAATCTTACCTGGTCGTTGCCCTTACCTGTGCAGCCGTGGCAAATAGCGTCTGCGCCTTCTTTGATTGCGATTTCAGCAAGACCCTTTGCAATGCAAGGACGTGCGTGCGATGTACCGAGAAGATACTCCTCATAAACAGCGCCTGCTTTTACGCAAGGGAAGATGTAATTTTTAACATAATCTTCTTTAAGGTCAAGAATATAAAGCTTTGATGCGCCGGTTGCGATAGCCTTTTCCTCAAGACCGTCAAGTTCTGTACCCTGTCCTACGTCGCCGGAAACAGCGATAACCTCGCAGTTGTTGTAGTTTTCCTTGAGCCAAGGAATGATAATTGATGTGTCAAGTCCGCCTGAATAAGCGAGAACTACTTTTTTAATATCCTTTTTGTTCATTGTTATATATCTCCTTTGGGAATTTTTACTTGTTGACTACATTATAGTAACCTTAAATGAATAATGCAAGCGATTTTATAAAGTTTGTATAATTATTCATAAAATCTGCAAATATTTGCCACTGTTTTGTATAAAATTACAACAAAATGCACTAAATATCCCAAAATATATAATGTGTTAAAATGTATATTATGTATATTCTTGCATTATTATGCATAAAATCAAAACCATTTGAATAATTACGCTTTTTGTTTTTCAGCAGTCAAAATGAAAGAAAGCCGAAGCGCCTAAGCGCCTCGGCTTTCCCCTCTCTGTCATTACAAACTATGGAGGACCAAGAGTTTGAAATGGTGCGGTCCATTTCAAATCAACCATATTATAGTGCAATTTGCATAATATGTCAAGCACTTTGTTAAAATGTTTTGATATATGTTATATAAAAACGGAAATTCTGTCGCATTTTGCGGTCTGTGCCAAAAAGAGAAAATATTTGTACTATGCGGTAAATTTGTGTTGACTTAGAACGAATGTTTGTATAATATCGAATACAAAGGCTTGTCCCTTTTGCCACTCAAGCTGCGGCTTCACCCACCGTGCTTAAACGGGAGGTCTTTAAACAATTTTCAGTAAAGGCAGGTTGATTTGTGATGGATATTGACGAACTCGCTAAGGAATACGATAAGCAGTATAAAGTGCTTTGCGCCAAGGTTGACGGATTAAAGCCGCTTTTAAGCGTTTATCGTGGTGAGGATTTGTTTAAGCTGAGAAGAAAGATGAGAATATATTACGATATGGCATGCGAATGCAGAAAGGTATACTTTATGCTGAGCGACTATTATGGGGAGGAAGAAATATGAGTGGATTTTTTGAGGAATTTATGGGCTCGTATAATCCATTTGACAGTGCCGGATATGACGAGCAGGTGATAATGCGCAATTCTCTTTTTGCCGTTGTTCCGAAAATTGCTAAAAACGAGCTTACTCAAATGCAACGTATTTGTTTTGAAATGTTTTATTTTGAAAAGAAAAATCAAAAACAGATTGCCGCAGTTCTCCACATTTCGCAGCCCTCTGTGTGCAGACATTTGAAAAGCGCAAAAATGATTATTGAAAAAATCGGAGGCTACTGTATTCTCAGTATCAAAAAGACAAATGAACAGTGGGAAAAATTACAATAAACGCACAAATGAAGCGATACCGACAGCACCGCTTCTATGTGAACGACTGATACGGCTAAGGCTGTTTTAAAGATGCTTTGCACCACCTAAGCTAACAGCCGAAAAGCGAAAAATAAAAGTCCCAATAGCACATTTCGGTGCTTTTGGGACTTCGTTTTTTATTCATACCGCACCTATTTATACTATGTGCGTTGTATCTTTTTGTGAGCGGTTTAGGCGATTATAAATGCAATAATAAGCATAATCAAATATATTGCCGGTTGGTGCAAAATATATACCCAAAGACTGTTTTTTCCGACAAAGCATAAAAATTTGCTTCTTTGCTTATACATGCCTTTTGGGAATTTTTCTTCCTTTGCAAGTTCTCCGATAAATGCACCGAAAAGAAATACGAACAGCCACGGAATAATTGAAAAATAGTCAGCGCTTTTAAAATTATTTGAATAAATGCCGATAGGCGCTAAAAAATCGTATTGATATAAAGCGTCAGGCAATTTGATTAAACCGAAAAGCATAGTTCTTGTGTTTATTCCGTAGGTAAATGCAAATAAAACAAGCGAAACGGTTGCGCCGATTTTGTAGTTGATTTTGTTAATGAGCGGCATTAATATTCCAGTTATAATCATTGAGCAACCGAGGCAGTGAAGTATGCCGAAATAAATTTCGCTTCCCTCAAAGCCGAAAAGCGGCATAATTACAGCGGTGAAAAGCGTAATTATAAGTCCGGCGCCAAGCACGATAAAGCCACGCTTTATCGTATTTCTTGAAAGTCTTGAACATATTCCCGAAATAATAATAAATACAGCCCAAAACAGCGGTTGAACGGTGCAAAGCGCATCAAATACTTTGTAGCCCCAGCTAAAACCCAAAACGTCGCCGACATCAAGAAATGTATGGTGCAAAATCATACATAAAATTGCAAAGCCTCTCAGTTCGTCAAGCATATAGATTCTTTTTCTTTTTGATTTATCTGCCATTTTTTTCTCCAAAAATTTATTAACAAGATTATAACATAAATTATTTGTGTTGTATACACCGAAATTATGTGATATAATGTTTAAGATTTTAAGGAAATATTTTAAACTGTCTTATTTATAAAGAGGTGTATTGTTTATGAAGGAATTTCACGGTGAATATAAGGGCGAAGCTCTTGCAACGGTTAATTCAACAAATACGGCGGCTGCCGTAGGCTCCGGCTCTCTTCCTGTTTTCGCAACTCCGATGATGCTTGCGCTTATGGAGGAGGCAACCTGCGAGGCGGCTTCTGCCATCCTTGATGACGGCGAGACTACGGTCGGTATAAAGGTGGAGATTACTCATGATAAGGCAAGCGCTATGGGTGCAACTGTTTCGGCAAGTGCAAAGCTTGAGGCGGTTGACGGCAGACGTCTTGTTTTCTCTGTCAGTGCTAAGGACGATAACGGCAATATAATAGGCAAGGGCACAATTGAAAGATTTGTTGTTAATTGTGATAAATTTATGAAAAAGGTAAATGGCTAATGAGATATAAGACAGTAATTTTTGATTTTGACGGTACGATTTGCGATACGGGTGAGGGTATACTCAAAAGCGCAAAGTTTGCACTTGATTATTATAATATCGAAGCTCCCGATTATACCGAGCTTACTTATTTTATCGGGCCTCCGCTTCTTGTGACTTTTCAGGAAAAGTTTGGCGTTGATGCGGCAATGGCTGATAAACTTGTTAAAAAATACAGAGAGCGTTATACAAATAAAGGGCTTCTCGAAAGCAAACTTTATGACGGAATTAAGGAACTTCTTGCAAAGCTCAAAGCGGAAAATTTAAAGCTTGGTATTGCTTCTTCAAAGCCGCAGGATTATATTGAGGCTTTGCTTGACCATTACGGTGTTAAATCATATTTTGACGTTATTTGCGGTGTAACATTTTCTGCCGACTGCGAGTCAAAGGCAAATATTATTTCCCGTTGCTTAAAGGAACTTGATGCTTCGGGTAATGAGTCAATAATGGTAGGCGATAAGAAATATGATATCGAAGGTGCAAAGGCTAATATGATTGACAGCGTAGGCGTTTTGTGGGGCTATGGCAATCGTGTTGAATTTGCAGGTGCCGGCGCTAAGTTTGTGGCTGAAAAAATTGATGATATTTTTTCAATCGCACTCGGATATTTTGAGCAAACGCAGGAGGTGCAGGGCATCTTCAGCGGAAGAATTATTGATGTTCATAATGATAAAGTTATGCTTGTTGATGGCGATATCGCTGACAGAGAGGTTGTTGACCATCCGGGCGGCGTCGGTATTATCGGCTTGACAGACGAAAACGAAATACTCCTTGTAAGGCAGTTTAGATATCCGTATAAGGAAACTATTTATGAAATTCCTGCCGGCAAGCTTGAAAAGGGTGAGGACCCTCGCCAAGCGGGCATCAGGGAATTTTCTGAGGAATGCGGCGCAAAGGCGGAGGTGTTTGAATCACTCGGCGAGATTTATCCGTCGCCGGGCTATTGCGGCGAAATAATCAGATTATTTTACGCTAAGGGCATTTCCTACGGTGAACAGCATCTTGATGACGATGAATTTTTGGATGTAATCAAAATGCCGATTAAAGAGGTTGTAACTAAGATTATGACCAATGAAATTAAGGACGCAAAAACTATTGCGGCAGTATTTAAATTAAAGGAATTAATGAATTTATGAGTGCATATTTAGATAATTCTGCAACAACTAAACCGTGCGACGAATGTGTCAGCGCCGTTATGAATATGCTGACGGATAATTTCGGCAATCCCTCAAGTTTGCATAATTTGGGAATTAATGCTATGAAGGAAATTATTCTTGCAAGGGGCGCAATTGCCGATTCGCTTGGTGTTGATAAGGATGAAATTATATTCACATCAGGTGCGACTGAGGCTAACAATATGGCTTTGTTCGGTGCGGCTAAGGCGAAAAAGCGTCTCGGCAACAGAATAGTTACCACGGCGATTGAGCATGAGAGCGTTTTGGAGTCTGCTAAAGAACTTGAAAAGCAAGGCTTTGAGGTCGTATTTCTTAAACCCGATATCCACGGCAATATCAGCGAGGAACAGCTTTTTGAAGCGGTAAATAAAGATACAATACTTGTGTCAATGATGTATATTAATAATGAAGTCGGTACGGTTATGCCTGTTAAATCTGTTGCCAAGGCAGTTAAAAGAGCAGGCACTCCGGCGCTTGTTCATATTGATTGCGTTCAGGCATACGGCAAGGTTAATATCAACCCTAAAAAGCTTGGGGCTGACCTTGTTTCAATCACCGCTCATAAAATTCACGGCCCTAAAGGCGTCGGCGCATTGTATGTTAATAAAAACGCTAATTTGACTGACCAAAATTTTGCCCGCACCTTTGGCGGAGAACAGGAAAAAAGGCTGAGGCCGGGTACAGAGTGTTCACCTCTTATTGCAGGTTTCGGTGCGGCAGTAAGGGCGTTGCCTAATGCCAATGAGCAAAAGAAAAAGATTAAAGAGCTTAACCTTTATGCAAGAGAAAAGCTTTCAAAAATAGACGGTATTGTGTTTAATAATGATGAAAATACTTCGCCTTATATTTTGAATGTCTATGTTCCCACTTTTATGAGAAGTCAGACTGTTTTGCAGGAGCTTTCGGCTAATTATAACGTCTTTGTCAGTAACGGCTCCGCTTGCGCTAAGGGCAAGAAAAGTCACGTGCTTACCGCAATGGGTTTGCCTAACGAGATTATAGATAAGAGCATAAGAATAAGCTTTTCAAGATTTAATACAAAAGAGGATGTTGATTTGCTTGCTTCTTCTCTTGATGAACTTGTTAAAACCCACCCAATAAAATAAAATGAAGAAACGGAATATATAATGAAAGAAATAATACTTGTTAAAAACGGCGAGCTTGCGCTTAAAGGGCTTAACCGTTCAAGCTTTGAGGATAAGCTTGTAAAAAATATTAAGCATAAAATTTCAGACCTCGGCGATTTTGAATTTACAAAAAGTCAGTCAACTATTATGGTTGAACCGCTTGATGATGATATCGACCTTGACGAGGCGGCTGAAAGAATTTCACGTGTTTTCGGCATTGCCGCTTTTTCACGTGCGTGCGAATGTGAAAAGGATTTTGACGATATCAAGATTAAGGCTTGCGAATATCTTTTCGACGAACTGAGCGAGGCTAAAACCTTTAAGGTTGAGGCAAAGCGCTCTGATAAAAAATTTCCTATGAAATCGCCTGAAATCAGTAGGGAACTCGGCGGTTATATTCTTTCAAAATTTAATAATTTAAAGGTAGATGTTCATAATCCCGATATCATCGTGACTGTTGAGGTTAGGGAAAAATATGCCTTTGTAAGAGGAAATAATATTAAAGGCGCAGGCGGTATGCCGACAGGCACTAACGGCAGGGCAGCTGTGCTTATCAGTGGTGGTATTGATTCTCCCGTTGCGGCTTATATGATGGCTAAAAGGGGTATCGAGCTTTGTGCCGTTCACTTCGCTTCTCCCCCTTACACTTCGGAGCTTGCCGAAATGAAAGTTATGGATTTGCTTAAAAAGGTTGCTCGCTATTCCGGCGTGATTACAACTTATGTTGTTCCTTTTACCGAGCTTCAGGAGGCTATCAGGGATTATTGCCCTGAGGAGTATTTCACAATCATTATGCGCCGCCTTATGATGAAACTTTCGCAAAAGGTTGCTATAATGCAAAATTGCACCGCCCTTATCACCGGTGAAAGCGTCGGTCAGGTTGCAAGCCAAACTATGTATGCTCTTGCATGTACCGATTGCGCCGCTTCTATGCCTGTTTTCAGGCCTTGTATCGGTATGGATAAGGAGGAAATTATTGCAATTTCCCGCAAAATCGATACGTTCGATATCTCTATTCAGCCTTATGAGGATTGCTGTACGGTGTTCACTCCTAAGCACCCTAAAACAAGGCCGCACCTTGACGACGTAATTAAAGCAGAACAAAAAATTCCTGACCTTGACTCTATGCTTCAAAAAGCGCTTGATGATGTCAAGAAGGTTATTATTAAATAAGTATGGATAATAAAGATTTTGAAAAAAACAGTATTGACGATATTTTAAAGGATTTTCAGGCTAAAAGGGACAGCAGGGAAAAAAGCGATTATGTTCCCGTGAATGTTGAGCCGCCTAAGCCACGTGCTGATTTTGCAAAAGCCGAAAGCGAAGAGCCAAAGCCTGATAAAGAAGTCAATAAGCCTAAAATTGAACTTAAAAAAATTGATTTTTCACCTCTTAAAAGTGATAAGGCAAAAGGCGTATATAAATACCTTATTATAATAGTATTAATTATAGCAGTCTTTTTTGCCGCCGTTTTCGGCATTGGCAATATGATTAAATCGTCTAAAACTTCTTATATCAAAAAGTATGAGAAAAAGTATACTGACGTGTCGTTCCCTGATGGTATTGAGGAAAAATATTGCGAGCTTTACGGCAAAAATCCAAATACCTGCGGCTATTTAAAAATTAACGATATTGACCTTTCCTCCCCTGTGCTTAAAAAAGCGGACGGTAAAGGTACACCTTATCTTGAAAAATCGGCTAAGGGTGCAAGGGTGGATAATTTTGTTGTTTATCTTAATGACGGCAGCCTTGAAAAATATTATTCAAGCGTTGATTCTTATAATAATTCGGCTTCGGGATTTATCTCGTTTTCCGATTTAAAAACGGATTATAACTTCAAGGTTATCGGTACTTTTTATACCAATACCAAGGCAAGCGACGATAACGGCTACGTGTTCCCTTATAATGTTACGGAGCAAATGGAGCCGTCAAGCGCACTTGAGTTTTATACTATGCTTCATTATCGCTTTTTGTATAATACCGGCGCTTCGCCGATAAGAAGCGATAAACTTATCACAATTTCCTGCCCGACTTCTTACCATAAGGATTTTAGGTTTGTTGTAGTCGGTGTTGCAAGGGATGATGATAAAAAGCTTACCGCATCCCCTAAAAAGCTTATCCGCTATCCTCAGGTTATTTGCGATGAAAAGGGAATCAGAAATCACTTTGCCTCGGCTAAGCCGTGGTATCCCCAAATCGTTATAACCGCCGAAAAGAACAACACAACCACAACTAAGATTATTGACACAAAATAAGCGGCAAATTTCAATCGGGGAAAAGGAGAAAGGAATGGAGCGTTTATTATAAATTTCGTAGAAATTAATTCAAACACGGAATTTCAATCGGGGGTCCCCGAAAAGCGTAAGCTTTTTGGGGAAAAGGAGAAAGGAATGGAGTGTTTATTATAAATTTCACAGAAATTTATTCAAACACGGAATTTCTTTCGACGTCGTAGGGGCGACCATTGGTCGCCCGTTTTATTTCTCATTTTCTGTAATTTTTTGTTACAATATGCAAAAAAATATTAAAATTTTGTAAATTATTTTTGTTTAAAATCTATGCAGTCCTATTGACATAATAATTCTTAAATGTTATAATGTACCCAAATAATTAGGCTAATAGGGGTAACTATACCCTATTGGCAAATGCAAGGGCAATTTTGCTTGCCTTGCCGTGCGTTTTTGGTCAGGTAAACAGCGGTATTTCGGCGAACAAAGGAGCACCTGCAATTTTAAGGAGGAAAAGAAAATGAAAAAAAGGCTTCCCAAAAAGATTTTGGCTGCTTTTCTCGCTGCAATGATGGTTGTAACGTCTGTTCCGTTTTCTGCTATTACTGCATTTGCAGCTAACGGCTACGTAGATGTTGCCACTGATGCAAAAGTTCAGGCAGTTGAAACTTCTATGAAGAAATTTCAGTCGGAACTTGCCAAGGATAAGTCATATTCTAATGTAGTTCCTGCGTATAAAGCATATGTTGCCTGCCAGCAGGGTCTTGACGCTTATATCTACGGTGGCGAGAGCGATGCTCTTGACGGCTTGGCAGATAAGCTTGATACTGCAGTTGCAGGTATGACTGAGTTCACAGGCATTAAAGCTAATACAGGCAAGTATCGTCAGGTTAAGGTATATGCAAACGATGATACAGGCTATGATGAGGCAACTTATCTTAAAGACGGTTATCAAAACGTACTTTGGCTTGAAACCGGTATCACTACTGACAATAACGACGGTAAGCAATCGAAAGAAGATTATTCTGCTCTTACGCTTTACTATCCATCGGCTACATTGCTTTATGACGGCGAAACAACACCTGCCACATCTGTAATGGCAGTTGCTACAGGTGAAGGAAGTTGGACATGGGGTGCATCTGACAGATACATTTCAGCCATCACTCTTGAAAATGCTAAAGACGGTATTAACATCAGCAGAAACTGGCGTGGCGGCAGTTCAAATTTGGACTTCAACTGGTCTTGGTATTGGAACGGTAATAAATATAACCTTTCTAATAATACAACTACTGCCGGCAATGTATATCAAATCCGTAAAGGTGGTACTGTAGCAGTTTATAAAAACTATCAGCAGTATTTCTCAAACTTTATGGAATACACCGGTGATCCGGGCAACAAATATATTGCATCATTTGTTCCTACTTTCAAGGGCCATATCGGCAGTAAAAACGAGTTCGCAGCAAATATTAATGACCCTGCTTCACCTACAGTACCGGGTTCAACAACAATTAATGTTGTAAACTATAAAATCGTTAAGGATGCCATTAAGGCTGCCGGCAATAAGATGAAGTCTAAGGACCTTTCAACATATTCAATGGGTGGTCTTTATACTTACTTTGCTGCTATGGATGATGCAACATCATTTGACCCTAACACTTATTTCACTTCTGCTGATAATAGCAAAAACGATACCAGCGGATATATAAAGGCTGCTTCAGGCAAGGTTCAAGCTATAAATGCGGCAAGCGTTGATGTAACAAACAATACTAAGGCTAACTACCAAGTACTTCGTGACGCTATGGGCGCTTTGGCAAGGTCAACTTATGCCGAGGGCAATGAAAATAACAAGTATTACACTGCTGACAGCTGGAAAACTTTTGAAGATGCTTATGTAGCATCACAGACATTTATGGCAAAAGTAAATGACGATACATTTACAAACGCTGATTCTGTTTATAAATCCAACGACGAAGCAAAGGTTTATGCAGACGCTCTTAATGCAGCTTATGCCGGCCTTAAAACTTCTGTTGCCAAGGCTGACACAAGTGAACTTGTTGCTCTTATTCAGCAGTTTGAATCATATAATTCAAACGTATTTACCGAAGCAACTTATAACGCTGCATTAACTGCAGTTAATAAGATTAAGACTGACGTTTGGGGCAGTGTTGAAAACTACGGTGTTCCTACATATGCACCAAATGATGACGAGGCCGGCAGAGCAAAGGTAGCAACTGCAGTTGAAGAATACAATGCCGTATTTGCCGCTCTTCGTATCAGCCCTGACGCTGTTGTTCTTACAGAAAGCGGTTCATATTCTCTTAATCAGGCTATTGACCTTGAAAAGAATATTAAAGACCCTACCGATTATTCTAACTATGCAACATTTGCTACTGCGCTTAACGATGCTAAATTAGCTAAGGATAATCTTGCAACAACACCTATGACCGATTATGATACTCAGTATGACGCATACGTTGCTGCAATTGATACTCTTGTTAAGGCATATAACGGCCTTCAATATTCATTTACTAAGATTCCTGACGGTACCGTATTCGGTAACGGCAAAACAAATGCAATTGAAAGAATGTCAATTCTTGACCAGGGCGGTCAGTATGTTGAAGGTTCATTTACAAATCAGGGTTATATTTTCAGAACAAAGCATACTCCTTTGCAGGTTAAGTTCGGCGATTTTAATGTAACCTTCGGCGTATTAACAAAGCAGTCTGATGCTTTTCAGTTATTAAAGAATAACGCCCTTGATTCGATCACGATTAATGCTACGCAGCCTAAGATTGCTGAAAACGGTTCAAAGACACACCTTACTTCGAATTCGAATTCAACACCTAATGCTCTTTCTGACGAACAGAAAGCAAATTATGCAGGTTGCCTCAGCGTTACTAAACAATCTGACGACGGAAAAGATTACACATACTCTGTTTCAAACCTCAGATATACAGGTAAAAATAACTATAATGATTCGCCGCACGTTATTACTCTTAATGACGGCACTGAAGTAACAGATTACAGTCAGGCTATTGCAACTAACCTTGATACTGTTTTGGGAACAACAGACGGCGGCTCTAATAACCCTATTCCGGGTGCTGTATTTGCTCGTTCTAACAACGGCACAAACGGCGGTGAGTCTTACATTACGGGTGACTTTAATTTCACCGCTCCCGCAACCGAGCAGCAGACTCTTACTGCTACTTCTTACCCAACATCAACTAAGTATACACTTGGTACTAAGTTTGGTGCAGTTGCTGCTTGGAACTGCCGTAACACACTCAACTACTGCGGTTACAACTGGTACACATCTGAGATGAACAATCAGGTTCTTAACCCTGCTGTTCAGATTGTTGATATTACTCCACTTGTTGAGCTTGTTGATTTATGTAACACATATTTGCCGAATTCAAATATGTATACCGATGAAAGCTGGGCTGCATTCACAAAGGCACTTGAGCGTGCACAGGCAAATATTGACTATACAAATATTAATACAACCAATTTGCTTAATCAGTTAATGACAACATTAAAGCAAAAATACACCTACCTTTGGAAAGCAAAAGAAGGACTTGTAGTTAAGACTCTTAATGTTACATTCAACTATAAGGATTCAACAGGCTCTGATGCCACATTGGTATTCCCTGTAACTTACGGCGAGAAGTTATCAGACGCTCAGACTAAAGAAATCAACACAAAGATTGTTTCTTATGTTGACAGCAAGAATTACACTCATAAACTTGTAGCTTTCGAGCCTGCATTTAACCCAAATGAAGCAGTTACTGCCGACGTAACTTACACCGCTAAGTATGACGAAGGTACTCCTAACGCAGCAATTTGGACTGAATTTAATTCAGCTAAGGACGCTCTTATTGCTAAGCTTCAAAGTGGTTCTAAGTTCACCGCAACAGCTCTTGAAGACGTTAAGGCTGCTATTGCAGAACTTTCATATTTCAATTACACATCAACACAGCAGGCAGAGGTTAAAGCTGACCAGCAGAATTTAATCGATTCTCAGAAGGATACAATGCTTCAGCTTGCAGAAAATTTGACTGCTATTGAAATTAATGATGATGTAGCAAAGGCTGTTAATGAAGCACAGGCAGCAGCTAACAAAAACGATTACGATATGTATGACAAGCTTGGCGACAACTTCAAAGTTACTAAGGATGTTACATTTGATGTAATCAATGCAGATTTAACAGGCGGCACACAACTTACTGTTAAAGGCTATTTATATTCAACCCAGACTGAGCTTGATAATGCAATCAAGGCAGCTCTTGAAGGTCTTTCATTAAAGACTTATGATATTTATGTAAACGGTAAAAAACTTGATACAGTTGCTTACGGCACACCTGTCTCTGTAACACCTACAAAGATTATTTCAACAACTGACACAACAAGTAAGGGCGACGGCGCTAACTACAGCTGGACTTACAGCTTCACAGCTCCTTCACGTGACCCTAACTTCGGTACAACCGCTCAGGATAACAGCAAGTATCTTACTGCTGAAAAGTATATGATAACTGCTCCTTCATTCGGCTTTATCGTTAAGGGCGAAACTCACCTTACTGCTACTCAGGTTAACGGCGACAAGACAGGTTACACAGTAACATTCAAGTCAGGCGTTAACGGCAAGATTATTAATGTAATCAATACTGACGCAAGCGGCAATTTTGAAATGCCAACTGCTCCAAGCGTTCCTTACTACACATTTGAATCTTATTCAAACGGTGTTGCTGCAGGCGCTTCGGCAACAGTAACTAAAGATACAGTTATCACTGTAAACTACACAGCAGACACTAATAATCTTTATACATTCTATGTGTATAATACACCTGATGATTTCTATAATTCTAACGTTTCGGAAACATGGGACGATGACGATTCGGGTGCACCTACTACTCATAATTCTGTTGCCTATAACCAGCTTGTAACTGTTAATATTCCGGGTGCCTATGCAATTGCTAAGGGCGTAATTGATGACGTAACAGGTGATTACTGTTATTACATCTTGGCTTATGGTGATTCATATAGTTTCTATGCTCATGAATCAATTGGTGATTCTAATTATACATCGGGTATTGTTGGTATCACAGAGGAACAGTATAAAAACTACCAGGTTCCTGATAATGAATATATGATGTATGTTTACGGCACTGACGGTGTACGTATCGTAGCAGAACAGGATACACTTACCGGTGAGTATATTACTAAGGACCTTGAATTTGAAGTTTACAACCGTGAAACTCCTGTATTTACAGATGATAATTCTAAGTTCTCACTTATCGGTACATTCATTTGCCCAACAGGCTATGAGATGGTTGAAACAGGCTTCTTAATGACAAAGGGTACTTCAAGCTTAACAATTGAAAATGCTTCTGACAGTTCAAAGGGCGTTTCAAGATTCAAGGCTTCAAAGTACACAGTCGGCAACCAGTTCGTTATCAATATTAAAACACCTTCTACTGAGCAGAACTTCAAGTATGTTGCTTATGCTAAGTATAAGGATAAGAGCGGAAAGATAGTAACCAAGTACGGTAAAACTATTTCTGCAACAACAGCAAATTCATAAGAAGGGAGTTAGATAGTTATGAAAAAGTTTTATGAAGAACCAGAGATTCAAATTCGTAATTATGTTCTCCCTACAAGAGATGTAGTTATGACATCTGATCCAAACGTTGAGAATCCTGACAAGGGTCCGGACCTTGGCGACGGTGACGATTACGATTTCTTTAAATAATCAATAACTGATTTAGGGCCGTGGCGGTAACGTCACGGTTCTTTTTATATTTTTAAGCAATTAAATATATTATTATAAACTGTAGGGGCGAACATTGTTCGCCTTATTTTTATGCAACAAAATATTACAAATTTATAAAATATAGAAAAAAAACTAATTCTTATTTGACATATTATAAGTTATATATTATTATTAAAGTAATTAACTATGTCTGGAAGTGGGCTTATGAATATTCTCGTTTGCGGTCTTGGTCTTATAGGTGCGAGCCTTGCAAAAACATTAAAGAAAAATACAAAACACCATATTATGGGTTGGAACAGAACGGATTCTGTTTCAAAGCGTGCATTAAGCGACGGTGTAATAGATGAAATCGGTCAACTTGAGGATTTAATGCCAAAAGCAGATGTCACGATTGTAAATTTTTACCCTGAAGCGATTGCTCCTTTTATTAAAGAACATAAGGCTTTGTTTAAGAAAAACAGTATAGTAACGGACTCCTGCGGTATTAAGACTAAAATTTGCCGTGAACTTGAAAAGGAAGATTTTGATTTCTATTTTGTAGGCGCTCATCCTATGGCAGGCCGTGAGGTCAGCGGTTACGATAATTCGCTTGATAATCTTTTTGACAATGCTTCGTTTATCTGTACCCCGGCCGGAAACACTCCACGTTATATATCAGATGCACTCGTAGGTCTTGCGCAAGAAATGGGTTTTGCACGTACTGTTGTTACAACTCCTGAGCATCACGACGAAATGATTGCTTTCACTTCTCAGATTGCCCATGTTCTCGCATGCTCATATGTTCTTTCTCCGCTTGCCCCTTACCACGCAGGCTATTCGGCAGGCAGCTACAGAGATGTCAGCCGTGTTGCAAGAATTAATGCCGATATGTGGACAGAGTTGTTTATTGATAATAAGGAACCGCTTGTAAGGGAAATTGACGATCTTGTTTCAAACCTTATGAAATTCAAATATTGCATTGTAAACGAAGATGCAAATCAACTTTGTGAGCTTATGAAAAAGGGCAATAAGATTAAAGAGGAAATCGGATAATGAAAGAATTTAGCGTAAATGTATCTGATAAAAGCAGAAGTAATATTTATATTGAAAACGGACTGCTTGCAAGTGCAGGTAAGATTATAAAAGACAACTTTAACTCGAAAAAGATTGCGCTTATAAGCGATACAAATGTTTATCCGCTGTATGGCGAAAAAATCAAGGCTCAACTTGAAAACGAAGGCTTTGAGGTTTTTACTTATATTTATCCTGCAGGGGAAGCTTCAAAAAACACAAGAGAGCTTGTAAAAATTGTTGAATTTATGGCTGAAAGCGGACTTACAAGAGAGGATATAGCGGTTGCACTCGGCGGAGGCGTATGCGGCGATATGGTTGGCTTTGCGGCTTCGGTATTTTTAAGAGGGATTGAATTTGTTCAAATTCCAACTTCGCTTTTGGCTCAGGTTGATTCTTCCGTCGGAGGAAAAACTGCTGTAGATTTACCGCAGGGAAAAAATCTATGCGGTGCATTTCATCAGCCGGCAATCGTTATTATCGACCCTGACGTGCTTTCAACCTTGAGTGAACATTTCTTCAGCGACGGAATGGGTGAGGTTATCAAATACGGCTGTATTAAATCCGCCTCTCTTTTTGAACTTCTTGAAAAAGGTAATATTGAGGAGAATTTGACGGATATAATTACCGAATGTGTCAGTATTAAAAGGCAGGTTGTTGAAAACGACGAGAAGGAGCACGGCGAAAGAGCGCTTCTTAATTTCGGCCACACCTGCGGCCACGCTATTGAAAAGCTTTATAATTATGAAACCGTAAGTCACGGCGAGGCAGTCGGTATCGGTATGGTAATGATTACACGTGCAAGCGAAAAACTCGGAATTACCGAAAAAGGCACGACTGACAGAATAATAAAAGTGCTTGAAAAGAACAATTTGAAAACTTATGATACACATTCCGATAAGGAAATTATTTCGGCAATGAGCGCAGATAAAAAACGCACGAAAACAGGCATTAAATTTGTAATGATTGATAAAATCGGCTCAAGTTTTATTAATCCTATTAAGTATGAGGATATTAATAAAACATTCGGCATAAACTGACGGGGAAGATATGAGTATAGCAAAAATTCAAAAGTCAATATTTAACGGTGAGGTTACTGTTCCTGCGTCAAAATCGGTTGCTCACAGGGCGCTTATCTGTTCGTTTCTTGCAGGCGGCGGTAATGTAGAGCCGATTGTTTCGTCAAAGGATATGGCGGCAACTGTCGGTATTATCAATTCTCTTAAAAAAGGTGAAAATACGCTCAATTCCATTGAAAGCGGTTCAACTTTGAGATTTATGATTCCGGTTGCGGCTGCGCTCGGCAAAGAGGTCACCTTTGTAGGTCAGGGCAGTCTTTTAAGCCGTCCGATAGGTGAATATTTAACGCTTTTGCCGCTTCACGGAACTCAGATTAATTCAAACGGATATCTTCCTGCAACAATTTCGGGCAAACTTAGAAACGGCAGTTTTGAGGTAAACGGTAATGTTTCAAGCCAATATATAACAGGGCTGCTTTTGGCGCTTGCGGCTTTGGACGGCGACAGCGCAGTTATTCTTAAAACCGAACTGCAATCAAAGCCTTATGTTGATATGACAATTAAAGTAATGAAAGATTACGGCGTTGACATTCGTGAAACGGATTTCGGATATCTTGTTAAGGGCGGTCAAAAGTTTAAAGTTCAGGATTATATTGTTGAGGGCGATTGGTCGCAGGCAGCATTTTTCCTTGTCGGCGGTGCAATTAACGGCGAGGTTACCGTTAAAGGGCTTGATATAAATTCAACTCAGGGCGATAAGGCAATTGTTGATGTAATTAAACGCTTTGGTGCAGATGTGAAAATTGACGATAAGTCAGTTACCGTTAAAAAAAGTGAACTTCACGGCATAGAACTTGACGCAACGGACATTCCAGATATGGTGCCTGCCATAGCAGTCCTTGCCGCAAATGCAAGCGGAAAAACTGTTATTAAGGGTGCCGAAAGGCTTAGATATAAGGAATCTGACAGAATTGAGAGTGTTGTGTATAATTTAAAAGCGCTCGGTTCCGATGTTGAGGAAACGAGCGACGGTATGATAATCAACGGCGGCAAAAAATTACATTCGGCAAAGCTAAAGGGTTATAATGACCATAGAATAGTTATGGCATTTTCAGTTGCGGCAATGAATATAGGCGACTGCGAAATTGACGACGCACAAAGTATAAACAAATCTTATCCGTCATTTTTTGATGATTTTAATAATCTTGGAGGTAAGGCTGATGTCCTCTGAATTCGGCAATAAAATTAAATTATCCATATTCGGCGAAAGCCATGGTGAGGCAATCGGCTGTGTAATTGATTCAATTCCGGCAGGCGTAAAACTTGATATGGAAAAAATATATTTTGATATGGCAAGGCGTGCTCCGGGTAAGGACAAAACGGCTACTCCAAGGCTTGAAAAGGATATTCCCCATATTCTCTCCGGTGTGCTAAACGGAGTTACCACAGGTGCACCGCTTGCTATGATTATTGAAAATACAAATACTAAAAGCGGGGATTATTCAAATCTTTTGAGCGTCCCACGTCCGTCACACAGCGATTATCCCGCTTATGTAAAATATCAGGGCAATAACGATATAAGAGGCGGTGGTCATTTCAGCGGCAGGCTTACTGCTCCGCTTGTCTTTGCCGGTGCAATTGCTAAGCAGATTTTGGCGCAAAAAGGTATAACGGTCGGCGCTCATATCCTTAGTATTAACGGCGTTTTGGACGATAGCTTTGATAAGGCAAATGTAAGTAAAAAGGAACTTTTGGCTGTTTCTTCAAAGGCATTTTGCGTTGCTAACGATGAGATTGAGGATAAAATGAGAGCGTCTGTTGAAAAAGCAAGGCTTGACGGCGACAGCGTCGGCGGTGTAATTGAATGTGCCGTTGTCGGCGTTCCCGTCGGTATAGGCGCAAATATCTTTTCAACTGTTGAGGGTCATATTTCATCTGCGCTTTTCGGCGTTCCTGCCGTTAAGGGTGTGGAATTCGGTGCAGGATTTGATTTTGCGAAAATGACGGGATATGAGGCTAACGATACATATTCAATTTCAAACGGTAATGTTAAGATTAATAAAAACAATAACGGCGGCGTCCTTGGCGGAATGACTACCGGCGCACCGATTATAGTCAGGGCAGTGGTTAAGCCTACTCCGTCAATTTCAAAGGCGCAAAAAAGCGTTAATTTGCAAAAAATGACAGAGGAGGAGCTTGTTATTCACGGCAGGCACGACCCTTGCATTGTTCCCAGGGCAGTACCAGTTGTTGAAAGCGCAGTTGCTTTTGCTCTTCTTGACCTTATGGCATAATATTTATAAAAAGGAAATATAAATGGATTTATTAGGACTTAGAAAACAAATTGATGAAATAGATAACGAGCTTATTCCGCTTTTGCTTAAAAGAATGAGTGTGTCAGAGCAGGTGGCGCAGTATAAGGCTGAGCGTGGTATGCCTGTTTTAAACAGTGAGCGTGAGCAGCAAATTCTTGATGACGTTGCAAGCAAGTGCGGTAAGCACGGCGATACGATTAAAACTGTATTTTCTGCCACAATGGACGCTTCAAGAGCTCTTCAGCATAAAATTATCGGCGGCGGAAAAGAACTTAGGGCAGAAATAGAAAATGCAATTAAGATTGACAAGCTTGACACTTGCGGCAAGCCAATTGCGTGCCAGGGTGTTGAGGGCGCATACAGCGGCGTTACATCTAAAAAGATATTTCCGAAAGCTCCTATTCATTTTCATAAGAGATTTGAGGATGTGTTTGAAGCGGTTAACAGGGGAGATTCAAAATTCGGCATTATTCCTGTTGAAAATTCAACCGCAGGCTCTGTTCACGAATCGTATGACCTGATTATGAAATACAGATTTTACATTGTCGGCGCTTACGATTTAAAAATCGAGCATTGCCTTTGCGCTAAAAACGATACAAAATATGAGGATATAACCGATGTTTACAGCCATCCTCAGGCTCTTTCACAGTGTAATAATTTTCTTAGGAATTTTGATTTTACGGGAATTAACTATTCAAATACCGCCGCTGCGGCAAAGTATGTCAGCGAAAGCGACAAAAACAATATAGCTGTTATTTGCAGTGAACTTGCGGCAAAAAAATACAATCTTAAAATTCTTAAGCGCAACATTCAAAATAATAATAAAAACACAACAAGATTTATCGTTATTTCAAAAGAACTTGCAATTACGAGTGACGCACAAAAGATTTCTCTTATTTTTTCGCTTCCTCACAAAACCGGTTCGCTTTACAGAGTTTTAGGTCGTTTTTCTATGGCAGGTCTCAACCTTACAAAGATTGAATCAAGACCTATCGAAGACAGCGATTTCAGCTATTATTTTTACGTGGATGTTTTGGGCAATGTTAATGACGAAGTGACGCTTGACCTTATTTGTGCACTTTCAGACGAATTGCCTGAGTTTGAATTTTTAGGCAATTTCCACGAGGGAAAATAATAAATATTATTGAAAGATTTTTTTACGGAGATGAATTTGTGAAACAGCAAAAAAGGCATCAAACAAATTTAATATCCGCAATAACGCTGATAATTACGGGTGGCATTATCGTTTTTCTTGCCATTGCACTTTATAATCACGCAAGGCTTGAGGTAAGATTTGATACGCTTATTAATTATCTTAAGCAAATTGACAATTCGGTTGCAAAGCTTGACAGCGATGTGGAAATAATTATTTGCATTTTTGCGCTTTATATTGCAAAATGCCAGCTTCCGATACCTATGGGATTTTTATGCGTTATATCAGGTATGGTATTTCCTTTGAGTGAGGCAATAGCTATCAATATTATTTTTACGGAGTTTTTCTTCATAGTTAAATATCTTGAAGGCAAGTTTATAGGCGGCGGCTGGACAGGAATGATACTCGGTATTAAAAAGCTGAAGTTTATTAAGGAATGGATACAGTTTAAGGGCAACGGCAATCCCTATGTTCTGTTTTTTTCACGGCTTTTTCCTGCAATCCCGCTTGGAATGGTGTCAAAATATTACGGCTCAATGAGATATGATTTTGTGTATTATTCGCTTTTGAGCTTGTTGGGATTTATGCCGAGGCTTTTTATTTATACGAAAATCGGTTCTGCGATTTACAATCCGTTTTCGGTGCAGTTCCTTGTGCTTTTGATAATTATTGTTGCATTTACGGGAATGTCAATCATATTGTTTAACATTTTTTACGGTATTAAATCTAAGCAAATGAATCAAACGTTGCTTATTTATTCCGAAAAAGAAAAATATAAAATAGTTTTATGAGGGAGAATACAAATGAAACCTAATGAGTTAATTGCTAAAATTGAGAACGGTGAGCTTGACAAGAACTTTAAAAAGATTTATGTCAGTGACAGTGCAGTTGAAGAACAAAAGCCACGCTATATAAGAACGATTAAAGAGTTTATTAATCTTTTCGGCGATGACAGGGACGTATTTGTTTTAAGTGCTCCCGGAAGAACGGAGGTTTGCGGCAACCATACTGACCATAATAACGGCAAGGTGCTTGCAGCTTCAATCAATCTTGACGCTATTGCGATTGCGGCTAAAAGAGACGATATGAAAATTAATGAAAAGAGTGAGGGCCACGGCCTTAATGAGGTCGACATTTCAATTCTTTCGCCTGATGAAGCCGAATACGGCAGGTCATCATCTATGATTAAAGGTGTTGCAGCAGGACTTAAGGAAAAAGGCTATGAAATCGGCGGATTTGACGCTTGCACGACAAGCGACGTTATGGGCGGTTCCGGTCTCTCAAGTTCTGCGGCTTTTGAGGTGCTTATCGCAACCGTTATCAATCATCTTTACAATGACGGCAAAATTGATGCTGTAACTGTTGCAAAGGCTGCTCAGTTTAGTGAAAATGTATATTTCGGCAAGCCGTCGGGGCTTCTTGACCAAATGGCTTCCTCTGTCGGAACGTTTGTTACAATAGATTTTAAGGATACCGCCAATCCTGTAATTAAAAAGGTCGATTTTGATTTTGCAAAGAGTGGATATTCACTTTGCATTGTTGATACTCACGGCAACCACAGTGACCTTACAGACGATTATGCCGCTGTAAGAGGAGAGATGGAAGCTGTTGCAAAGGCTATGGGCAAAAATGTGCTCAGAGAGGTTGAGTATGAAGAATTTTTCCAAAGCCTTGATGTGCTTAAAGAAAAAGTAAACGACCGTGCGCTTTTACGAGCATTCCACTTCTTCGGCGAAAACGAGAGGGTGGACAAGGCAGTTTCAAGCCTTGAAAATAACGATTTCGACTCTTTCAAGCAGGCTATTACTGAATCCGGCTATTCCTCATTCCTTTATAATCAAAATGTTTATTCACCTAAAAATCCGACAGAGCAAAAGCTTTCACTTGCTCTTTGCATAAGCGAAAAACTCCTTAACGGCAAGGGCGCATGGAGAGTTCACGGCGGCGGATTTGCAGGCACTATTCAGGCGTTTGTTCCAAATGATATGCTTGATGCATATAAAGAAACAATTAATCGTGTATTTGGCGACGGCTCATGCCACGTGCTTATTATAAGACCTGTAGGCGGAGCAAGGGTGATTGACTGATTATAAGTGAATTTGGGAGGTAAAAGAAATGAAATATGTATTTATTGTTAATCCTGTAGCAGGAAATGATAATAAGGCAAAGATTTTTTCAAGAATTAAATCAACCTTTCGTCTTATTGATGATGAGATGATTGTTGAGCCTACTCACGCTCAGGGCGAAGCAAAGCTTATTGCTGAAAAATATGCAACTGAATACGGCAGCGATTGCGTTATTGTTTCCTGCGGCGGCGACGGCACGGTGCACGAAATTGCAAACGGCCTTGCAAATACGGATACACCTTTGCTTCTCTTACCTCTCGGAACGGGCAATGACTTTGCAAAAAAGGTTTACGGTACTAAAAAAATTAATGTTGAAAATGTAATTAAGGCTTTTGGCTTTTATAGCGGCAAAATCAAATATGACGTTAAACCTATTGACCTGATTGATTATAACGGCGAAAAGTGTATTAACGTTATGAGCTACGGCCTTGACACAAAGGTTGAAACCATAGGCAGGCAGATTGCAGGAAAGATTCCTTCTATCGGCCATAAGGCTTACAATATTGCCGTTGTGCCTGTTTTGTGCCGGTCAATGACTTATCATATCAATATTGACCTCGATTGCATTGACGAGGACGGAAAACCGTATAAATACATAGTTGCGCCTTGTGATTACACACTTTTTGCAATTTGCAATGCAAGCTACTACGGAGGCGGTTTTTGCCCTGCTCCTAATTCGGTGCTTGACGACGGACTTCTTGACTTTGCGCTTTGCCATCCTGTTAATGCTTTTCAGGCGATGCCAATGATTCCTGAATACAGCAAAGGTAATGTGGATAAGCTTCAAAATTATTTCACATTCGGCAAGGTTGTCGGCGGCAGAATTTGGTCAACAGACGGCGATGCGCTTTTGGGCAACTGCGACGGTGAAAACTTTGATTACAGCGAGGTTAATTTTAAAGTTTTGCCTAAATCGTTGAAACTTTGCTTTATAAAGAATTAATTAAAATAAAAATAAGAAAAGGTGTAAAAATTGAAAAAAATCATATCATTATTATTGGCTTTGGCTGTTATGTTTTCGTTTTCTTTGACGGGCACAGCGGCTTTTGCGGCTGAAATTAAATATAGTGATATTGTTATCGGTGACAGCGAACTGTCAGAAACCGGTGAAAACGCTGCAAGCGATAATGCAAAAGTTATTCAAGCAGCTTTTGATGAGGCTAAAAATAAAGCAAGCGATAAAAACAGATATCGTATTTATTTTCCTAAGGGCGAATATCATATCAACACTACGCTCAATATTTTCAGCAATACAGAGCTTTATCTTGATGAAAAAACAACCCTTGTTCAAGACGCACCGAAAGGTCAAAATATAGTTAAAGCAGGTGATTTCAGCCAAAAACATATTCTTTACAACGGCTTTAGAAATATCAAAATTGACGGCGGTAAGTGGGACATGCAGTTTAACGGCTCCTGCGCTATGCGTTTTGGGCATTGCACAAATTTGAGTATAAGCAACGTAAATATAACCAACATCTTGGATGCCCATCACATTGAAGCGGCGGCGGTTGATACATTAAGTATTACAGACAGCACATTTACATCTTCTTTAAGAAGAGGCTCAAATTCCTGCGAAGCAATACAGCTTGATATTTTGCACGATTCAAAGCATTTTCCGGGATTTGAGGAATTTGACGATACACCTAATAAAAACGTAACTATAAGCGGTTGTACCTTTTCAAATCTCCATTCGGGAATAGGTACCCGTTCGGCTGTTGTTTCAAAATATTTTGACAATGTTGTTATAGAAAATAACAAGTTTGAAAATATTCAGGAAAAGGCTATTAGCTGTTTTAACTATAAAAACAGTAAAATTATCAATAATACATTCACAAATGTCAATTCCGGCATTTGCTTTGAATACCTGCCTAATAATTTTTTTGGCGCTTATTCGCAAAGATTGTATATTGCAAATGATAAAAGTATAGGCAAAATAAATTCAAAATCATCTACCGTAATCAGCGGCAATGTTATAAATATTAAGCAAATGGCGGAATCAAGCTACGGCATTTATGCTTACGGAGCTAAGGTTGACGCTTCAACTGCCAAGGCTAACGGTATTGTTGCAGGTGATTATACAATAAGCGATTTATCGATTGATAATAACACGATTACTGTTGAAGAAAATTCATCTAAATCATATGGAATATACATAACAGGCGTTAATAAAAGCGAAATTTCATCTAATACCTTGAACGATTATTCTTCGGCTAAAGACGGAATTAACGGTATTAATATTTGCGCAAGCCAAAAAAATGTTATTAAAAATAATAATATTTCAGGTACTTTCAATAACGGAATTTCAATTTTTAACAAATCATTTCCGGGCAGTAAAAATTTACTTATTACGTCTAATTCGATTTCAGGTGTTAAAAGTTTCGGTATAAGGGTGGCAGAATCCTCATATGCCACCATTAAAAGCGATAATAATATTTCTGCGGGGCTAAGTCCGCTTTGCCTTTATTCGCAAAATTACAGCCAAAATGTTCCTACTCCAAGTGTTAAATCAAAGGGCTATTCGTTAAGAAATAAGCCTCTTATTCGCTTTAGTTCGCTAAACGGAAGTGCAGGATATAAGGTTTCACGTTCTGCTTACAACGGCACGTTTAAGGAAATTGCGACTGTTTACGGTGAAAATCTTAATTTTGAAGATAAATCATCAACTGCTTTTTCAAAAAATTATTATAGAGTTACACCTATTTATAACGTAGGCGGTACAGTAGTTACAGGCAAAAATTATATTGACATAGCATTTTAAAAGTTCACAAAAAATCAACTCCTTCATAGAATATTACTGAAGTTTACTTCAATATTTTATAAAGGAGTTTTTTTATGCCTGATAATCTCAACTTAGACACAGGTGAAAGACGCATAAATGAGGCTGTTTGCATTGACACAAAGCGCATTTTTGACAGTTGCGTGAGCAAAGATTGCCTTGAAGATTTAAGAGTTACATTTTTTTCAAAAAGTCAAAGGCTGATTGACGAGGCTGTTACGGTAAAAACAAGAGATTGCTGTATCGAAGAGGTAAGCATTGACGTTGAGGAAGTTCCTTTCAACAGAGGCTTTTACAGCGTTGATATTACGTTTTATTTCAAGCTTTGCTTTGATACCTATGCAGCACCGTGCACAACTCCTCAGGTGGCTGTCGGCTTTGCGAGATTTAATAAAAAATGTATTCTTTTCGGTTCTAACGGCGATGTAAAGGTATTCGTTTCAAATCCGGTAAGCGAGGCAACCGATTGCCCTGTTGCACCGCAATACACAAATCCTGTGGCAAAGGTGCAGGCGGTTGACCCTGTAGTGCTTTCAACCGATATTTGCGACAGCTGCGACTGCAACATAAGCGTTTGCTCGTCGTTTCCGCAATCAATTCTTAATTCTGTTGAGGATACTATGCCGTCGTGCGGTGCTTCAAAAGCAATTCTTGTTACTCTCGGCCTTTTCTCAATAGTTCAAATGGAGCGAGACGCACAAATTCTTATTCCCGCTTATGATTATTGTATCCCTGACAGAGAATGTAACTGCAATACGTCTAATCCTTGCGAAACATTCCAGGGAATCGATTTCCCTGTTGAACAATTTTTCCCTAATGAAAAGGAAAATTGCTCACCGTGTGCCCCAAAACCCGAATGTGACAAAGAATAGGCAAATGAAAAGCGTGCAAACCTTATGGCTTGCACGCAATTTTTTTGATTATTTACTTTCTTTTTCATCAAATGCCGGATACATTCTTCTGAAAAGAGAGTTGATATGCTTGAAATAAGATGAGTCGATATTATCAATCGTTTCTTTTGTGGTTCTGAATCTCCAATTTTTCTCAGGTACGCCGGGGATATTCATTCTTGCGTCCGAGCCGAAGCCACACATATCCTGAAGTGCAATTATTGCAACGTTTGACGAACTTTTCCATACCGTTTCAATTATTTTTCTGCAAGACGGACTGTAATATCCGCCTTCACCCCAATTGTCGCCTGTAAAACCGCAATATTCAAGAGCAAATTTTCTTTCCTCGTCGCTTGCTTCCCAAAGCCAGCCCAAAATAGTGTTGTTATCATGAGTGCCGACGTAATTTATGCTGTTTTGAACTGAATTGTGCGGCATGTGGGAGGAGTCGGAATTAGGGTCAAATCCGAATTGGACAACCTTCATTCCGGGAAAGCCCGTATCTTCTAAAAGCTTGACTACATCATCGCCGAAAACACCCAAATCCTCAGCGATAATCGGAGCGTTTGGATATGCTTCAAATACCTTATTAAAAAGCTTCATTTTAGGCCCGTCAAGCCACTCGCCGACTTTCGCCGTTTTGGACTCCGCCGGCACTGCCCAATAAGATGCAAATGCCCTGAAATGGTCAATTCTCACGGTGTCATAAAGCTTTAAAGAGTGACCTATCCTTGATATCCACCACGAAAAATTATCCTTTTCCATAGCGTTCCAATCATAGATGGGATTGCCCCAAAGCTGACCGTCTTTGCTGAAATAATCGGGTGGAACGCCTGCCACTTTTTCGACCTTCAGCGTTTTTTCGTCTATTAAAAACATAGGCAAATTTGACCAAACGTCAACGCTGTCCATTGCAACATATATTGGCATATCGCCTATAACAGCAACACCTTTTTTGTTTGCGTAAGCCTTGATTTCATTCCATTGCTTGTAGAAAACGAATTGAACAAATTTCCAAAAAGCCGCTGATTTTTCATAAGAATATATATCCTTGATACATTCAAAATAGTGGGCGTGTTCGTCGCTCCATTCCCACCAAGGCTTCATATTTTCCTCTTCCTTAACAGCCATAAACACGCTGTAATCGGTAAGCCAGGAGTTGCTTATTTCAAATTCCTTAATCTGCTTTGCAAGCTCGTCGTTTATGTTTAAAAATGCTTTTTTCAAAAGTTCAAGCCTTTTTTTGCCTGCAAATTCATAGTCTGCCGTGTACGGCGTGCCGTCGTAAATGTTTGACTTGTAATCTTCCTCGCAAATAAGACCCATATCGTAAAGCCCTTTGGGATTTATAAAAATATAATTTCCCGCAAAGGCAGAGGGCGAGCAATAAGGCGAATTAGCCCTGTCAATCGGATTAAACGGTAAAACCTGCCAATATGTAAAGCCCATATCCGCTATTTTGTCAATAAAATGAATAACGTTTTCATCAAAAACGCCGACGCCGTAGTCGCTCGGCATTGAACTGATGTGAAGCAATACGCCTGCTCCTCGTTTTTTCAGCATAATTACTTTTCTTCTTTCTTCAAATGATAGTAACAAGTGCTATTTTATCATTAACATAAACAAAAATCAATTATTTAAAATTATTATTTTATTAATAATTATATATTGATTAAAGTATATATATTTGATATAATATTTTCCGTATAATGTGAGGGTGTATGCACGTTTGCAAAAGCCACACTTTAACGAGTGAATTTTTTGAATGCGAGGGCAGAATAATTGAGCGAGAATAATAAAAAAACACATACTGTTTCACAAGAAGAGCTTGATAGGCAGAAGCAGTTTACGCAAAAGGTAAGTTCTGTTATTTCAGCATCGTATAATGAAAAACCGAAGGCTTGCGTTGTTACTTACGGCTGCCAGCAAAATGTGGCTGACAGTGAAAAAATTAAAGGTATGCTTGAGCTTATGGGTTATGATTTTACAGACAACAGGCTTGAGGCTAAGCTGATTATCTTTAATACCTGCGCTGTCAGGGAACATGCTGAGGACAGGGTGTTCGGCAATGTAGGTGCGCTCAAAAGCTATAAGCGTGAAAATCATGACGTTGTAATTGCTCTTTGCGGTTGTATGATGCAACAGCAGCATATTGCGGATAAGATTAAAAAATCGTTCCCGTTTGTTGATCTCGTTTTCGGAACTCACGTTGTTCATAAGCTTCCTGAACTTCTTTACAGAGCATTGACCGGTAAAAAGAGAGTCTTTGATATAACCGATACGGACGGTATCATTGCCGAGGGTATTCCTGTAAGGCGTGACAATGACGCTAAGGCATGGCTTCCGATTATGTACGGCTGCAACAACTTCTGCTCATACTGCATTGTGCCTTATGTAAGGGGCAGGGAAAGAAGCAGGCAGGTTGAGGATATCGTAGCCGAGTTTAAATCTCTTGTTGAGCAAGGTTATAAGGAAATTACTCTTTTAGGTCAAAATGTTAATTCTTTCGGCAAGGATTTAGAACCGAAAGTTACATTTGCAAATCTTTTGAGAATGCTTAACGATATCGACGGCGATTTCAGAATCAGGTTTATGACCAGTCATCCCAAGGATTGCACTAAGGAACTTATTGAAACCATGGCGCAGTGCGACAAGGTGGCAGAGCATTTGCATCTTCCTTTTCAAAGCGGAAGCAACAGAGTGCTTAAAGCTATGAACAGGCATTATACAAGAGAACAGTATCTTGAACTTATCAAATATGCAAGAAAGCTTATGGGCGACGAGCTTTCAATCACAAGTGATATTATTGTGGGTTTCCCAGGTGAAACATATGAGGAATTTAAGGAAACACTTTCACTTGTTAAGGAAATTAACGCCACTCAGCTTTTTACGTTTATTTATTCAAAAAGAGAGGGCACACCTGCAGCTAAAATGGATGACCCTGTATCGGCTGAAGAAAAGTCAAGATGGTTTAAGGAACTTACCGATTTGCAGGAAACAATAAGTGCAAGCCAAATGAAACTTCATCAAGGCAAGACTTATAAGTGCTATGTATACGGTAAGGGCAAATTGGGAGATAATTATATTGCCGCAAGAAATGACGGCAATTTGATTATAGAATTTGAGGGTGACGAAAGCCTTATCGGAACCTTTCAAAACATTAAAGTAATCGAACCGCTTACGTTTGTTATGAGGGGCGAATTAGTAAAGGAGAAACAAATATGAGTATTGAATCAGCACTCAGAGAATTAGGCAAAGAAATTCAGAAGGACGAGCGTTTTGTCGCTCTTCAGGTTGCTGCAAAGGCAAATGATGCAGACGAATCACTCCAGCAGCAAATGCAGGAGATGCAGCTTATCTCTCTTAAATATCAGCAGGAGGCTGAAAAAGGAGAGGAAGCATCACAAGACAGAATTAAGGAATTTCAGGACGATTATCAGAAGCTTTATACTGAAATTATGGCAGGCGAAAATATGCAAAACTATTCTGCCGCTGCATCTGAAATGGAAAAGATGGCGCAGTATATCAGCGGTATGATCGGTCTTTTCTTTGACGGTCAGGACGCAGAAACATGCGAACTTCCGGCACAGGACGCTTGCACACATAACTGCTCAACCTGCGGTGGCTGCCACTAATTAAAATTATTTAGTGCGATTTTGCACAAAACAAAAATCACTTAAAAAAAGGAGGAACAAAAATGGCTAAAAAGGATAGTAAGCTGTCGCCTATGATGGCGCAATATTTTGAGGTGAAAAGTAAATATCCCGATACAATTTTGTTCTTCCGTGTCGGTGATTTTTATGAGATGTTTTTTGACGATGCCAAGCTTGCTTCATCAGAGCTTGATTTGGTGCTTACGGGCAAGGATTGCGGTCAAGAGGAACGTGCTCCTATGTGCGGAGTGCCGTTTCACAGTGCAGATAACTATATTGCAAAGCTTGTAAGCCACGGTCATAAGGTTGCTATTTGTGAGCAGACTGAGGACCCAAGCAAGGCAACGGGGCTTGTTAAAAGAGATGTCATAAGAGTCATGACTCCGGGTACGGTAATTGAGAGCAATATGCTTGACGACGGTGCTAACAATTATCTTTGTGCTATTTATAAAAATAAGGACAGAACAAAGGCGGGCTTATGCTTTGCCGATATTTCAACAGGTGAATTCCATATTACCTCTCTCAATACCGCACCTATTCAAAGGCAAATTTTAAATGAACTTTATACATATACTCCTCGTGAGATTATTGTTAATAACGACGGCTTTGATATGTCGCTTCTTGACAGCTACACAAAAAGGGTTGACGCTCATCTTGAAGTTGTCAGCGCAGACAAGTTTGATTATGAAACGGCATTAAAGCTTATTAATGAGAATTTGAGTGCTGCCGAGATTGAAGAACTTAATGTCAGCGAAAATGAAATTGCTGTTTGTGCTCTCGGCGCTGTTATTCTTTATCTTAAGGACACTCAAAAGAAAGACGAGATTGAGGCACCGAGTGAGCTTGAAATGTACGACACTGAAAAGTATATGAAGCTTGATATGTCGGCAAGGCGCAATCTTGAGCTTACAAAGTCTATGATGACGGGTGACAAAAGGCATTCGCTTTTGTGGGTTATTGATAAAACTAAAACGGCAGCAGGTAAAAGAATGATTCGTTCGTGGCTTGAAAGGCCGCTTATGTCTATCGCAAAAATCACCAAGCGCCAAAATGCAGTAGGCGAACTTTGCGATAATCCTATTCTTCGTGATGAAATCAGGCAGGCGCTTACGGGTGTCAGCGATATTGAGAGGCTGCTTACAAGAATTGTTTATTCAACTGCCAATGCAAAGGAACTTAAATCGCTTCAGTCAACGCTTGAAAAGCTTCCGTCAATTAAGGCTAAGCTTGCTGATTCTTCGTCGCATCTTTTAAAAGCGGTTTATAACGATATTGATTTACTTGAGGATATAAGAAGTCTTATTGACAGCGCAATTGTTGATGAACCTCCGTTTACCGTTCGTGAGGGAGGTATGATTAAAGAGGGCTTTGATAAGGATATTGATGAGCTTAAATCAATAATGAACGACGGCGCAGGCATAATCGCATCTATTGAAAACGAGCAGAGAGAACTTACAGGTATACCTAAGCTCAAAGTCGGATATAACAAGGTTTTCGGCTACTATATCGAGGTTACAAATTCGTATAAGGATTTAGTTCCCGAAACTTATATAAGAAAGCAAACGCTCACAAATTGCGAAAGATATATTACCCAGGAACTTAAGGATTTAGAGGGCAAGATTATCGGCGCAAAGGAGAGGTGCATTGCGCTTGAATATCAAATGCTTTGCAAAATAAGAGAGAGCATTTCAAACGAGGTTAAAAGGCTTCAAAAAACAGCACGTGCGCTTGCTACGCTTGATGTTTTGGCTTCTCTTTCCGAGGTTGCGGTTAATAATAATTACGTTTGCCCTCAAATTACAAATGACGGCACAATCAATATTAAAGACGGCAGGCATCCGGTTGTTGAGGCACTTTTAGAAGATACACCTTTTGTTCCGAACGATGCTAAGCTTGACCTTGATGAAAACAGATGCGAAATAATTACCGGTCCTAATATGGCAGGTAAGTCAACATATATGAGGCAGATTGCACTTATCACTCTTTTGGCGCAAATAGGTTCATTTGTTCCGGCTAAAAGCGCACAAATCGGAATTGTTGATGCAATTTATACAAGAGTAGGTGCGAGTGATGACCTTGCAACAGGTCAGTCAACATTTATGGTTGAAATGAATGAGGTTGCCGAGATACTTAAAAATGCAACAAGCCGTTCGCTTATTATTCTTGATGAAATCGGACGTGGCACTTCTACTTTTGACGGAATGAGTATAGCAAGAGCGGTACTCGAATTTGTTTGCAAGAAAAAAACACTCGGTGCGAAATCTCTTTTTGCGACGCATTATCACGAGCTTACTGTTATGGAGGGGCTTCTTGACGGAGTTAAGAATTATTCAATAGCAGTTAAAAAGCGTGGCGACGATATAACATTTTTAAGAAAGATTGTTAAGGGCGGAGCGGACCAAAGCTTCGGTATTGAGGTTGCAAAGCTTGCAGGTGTTCCAGACAGCGTGGTTAAGCGTGCAAAGGTTATACTTAAGGAACTTGAGGCAAATTCAACTCCTATTGAGTTTGCGGCTGAAAACGAGATTGAAGATGAAGGTCAAAGCGACATTCAATATAATTTTACCGCTCAAGGCACTGATGAGATACTTGAAATACTTAAGGCAACTGATATAAATTCAATCACGCCTATGGAGGCGCTTCAAACGTTGTTTGATTTGAAGCAAAAGGCGCAGGAGCTTGAATAAATTTTAACAAAAAGGAGGGCGATTTAATGGCAAGAATTAATGTTTTACCAAAAGAAATATATCAGCTTATAGCAGCAGGCGAAGTCGTTGAACGTCCTTCAAGCGTTGTTAAAGAAATGATTGAAAATTCGCTTGATGCAGGGGCGAAAAATATCACTATTGAAATTAAAAACGGCGGTTCAACGTATATAAGAATTACAGATGACGGCTGCGGAATTGAAAGAGATGATGTGAGAAAGGTATTTATTTCTCATGCTACAAGCAAAATTTCAAAAAAAGACGACTTAAATTCAATCGCAACTCTCGGCTTTAGAGGCGAGGCTATGGCTTCTATCTCTGCCGTTTCCAAGGTTGAATTATTGACTAAAGCCGAAAATGAAGAAATCGGCACAAGATATGAAATTGCAGGCGGCGAGGAGCTTGAGTTTGACGACGCAGGTTGCCCTAACGGCACTACTATTGTGGTTCGTGATATTTTCTTTAACACCCCTGCAAGAATGAAGTTTTTGAAAAAAGACGTTACCGAGGGCAATCAGGTTGCCGGAATTGTTGACAGAATGGCAATATCTCATCCGGAGATATCGTTTAGATTTATTCGTGACGGCAAGCAAGTTCTTATCACTTCAGGTAACGGAGATTTAAAATCGACTGTTTATTCGGTTTTGGGTAAGGAAATGAGCGACAGCTTAATGAGCGTTGACTATTCCTTTAACGATATGAGGATTACGGGTTTTGTTTCAAAGCCGACTGCTTCAAGAAAAAGCAGAGCAGGTCAGTATTTTTATATCAACAACCGTATTGTTAAGTCGAAAACCGCTATGGCGGCGCTTGAACAGGCTTATAAAAACACAATTATGGTGGGTCGCTTTCCTGCTTGTGTGCTTAATATCGAGCTTAACCCTGCGCAGGTTGACGTAAACGTTCATCCGGCTAAAACAGAGGTCAGGTTTGCTAATGAAAAGCCGATATTTGACCTTGTTTATTACGCAGTTAAAACGGCAATTGAAAATGACAGAACCGTTAAAGAGGTTGAGTTTAAAGAAAATCCGATTTATCGGCAAGAGTCTAAAAACGTTTATCAAAATAATGATAATAAATCGTTTCAGGCGAAATTTGATTTCTTTAAAAAGAAGGACGAGCCGCCCTCTCAGCAGGTTATTAAGACTAAGCCGAGAGAAAATTTTTGGCAGGTTGAAGCGCCGAAGCCTGAATATAAAATTGCAAGAGATGAAAAGCCTAAGGCAAGGGTAGATATAAATATCGAATATGAAGAGCCTGAGGAAATTTCAACTGCTGAAAGCAAAGATGCGCCTAAGGAGCGGGATATTGAAAAGGTAGTAATTACTGACGAAAAGGATAATGAAAACTTTATTCCTAATTTCAAGCTGATTGGCGAAGCTTTTAAAACATATTTGATTGTTGAAATAGAAAACGAGCTTTATTTTATTGACAAGCATGCCGCTCATGAAAGAATGAATTTTGAGCGATTTAAAGCACAGGCAACTGTTGAAACGCAAATGCTTTTAGCGCCTGTTGTTGTTAATCTTACAAAGGACGAATTTATTGCAATAAGCGAAAATGTTGAGCTTATTAAGAAGTGCGGTTTCGAACTTGAAGAATTCGGCGAAAGTCAAATTATTGTTCGTGCAATACCGAGTCTTGTTGACGGCGACAGCGTTAAGGATTTGATGCTTGAAATTGCGCAGAAGCTTCTTGAGCATAAAACGGACATTCTGCCTGATAAAATTGATTGGATATATCATTCCGCTTCTTGCCGTGGCGCTGTTAAGGCAGGCGATTATACTTCAAGGCAGGAGCAGGAAATGTTTGTTAAAAAGCTTCTTTCAATGCCTAATATTCGTTTTTGCCCTCACGGCAGGCCCGTGTTTATAAAAATGAGTAAATACGATATTGAAAAGCAGTTTGGCAGAGTGACTTGATTATGAATAAGGTGATTGTAATTGCAGGCCCTACTGCTTCCGGCAAAACGGGGCTGGGAATAGAGGTTGCCGGGGCAATCGGCGGCGAAATAATTTCTGCGGATTCAATGCAGGTTTATAAAAATATGCCGATAGCTACCGCCGCACCGACAGATGATGAAAAGTCGCAGGCGCCGCACCATCTTGTTGAATTTCTTGATAATGATAAAAAATTCAGCGTTGCCCAGTGGTGCACTCTTGCAAAGGAAAAAATAGATGATATCATTTCAAGAGGCAAGGTGCCGATAGTTGTCGGCGGAACAGGGCTTTTTATTGACAGCCTTGTCGATAATATCAGCTTTGAGGATGTTGAGGTTGATGAGGATTTAAGGCAAAGCCTTATGAAACGTGACGTTGACAGTCTTTACGACGAACTTTTAAGAGTTGACAAAAAAGCGGCTGAGAATATACATAAAAATAATAAAAAACGAGTTGTTCGTGCGCTGGAACTTCACTATTTGGGAAGTTCAAAAACAGAACAAAACGAAAATTCACAAAAAGAGAAAAGCCCTTATGATTTTCTTTATTTCGTGCTTCAATACGAAAACAGGCAAACGCTTTATGACAGGATTAATTTAAGAGTTGATAAAATGCTCGAAAACGGACTTTTAGATGAGGCTCGTGCCATGCAGGGCAAATGTCAAAAAACGTGCGCTCAGGCGATAGGTCATAAGGAGCTTGCAAGATATTTAAACGGCGAGGCTTCTCTTGAAGAATGTGCACAAAAGCTTAAGCAGGAAAGCCGCCGATATGCAAAAAGGCAGATTACATGGTTTAAAAGACGGCAGGGCGCTGTTTTTATTTCTATGGATAAGTTAAAAGGCAGTGCTGCTAAAACAGTTATAGATAAATGCGAGGACTTTTTAAATGGCTGAAGAAAAGGCAAAAAAAGTGAATAATGCTTCTAAGTATATATCTAAAGACGTTATTGTTATTGCGGTAGTGCTTATTGCGATTGCCGCATACATTATTGCCGAGTGCTACAGCGCAACCCACGTTGATATTCAAACGGTTACGGCTGTCAAATCAACGGTTTATCAAACGCTTGATAAAAAAGCTTTGGTTATTCGTGATGAACACACGGTTGAGGGAAATTCAAGCGGTGTGACCGTTGCGTGTGTTAATGACGGGGAAAAGGTAAAGGTCGGCGGAAATATCGCTATGGTTTTTTCAAACAGCGATAATGCAAAAAGCTATTCAAGTGCTCTTGATTTGCAAAGCCGGTTGGATTATTATATAAATTTGGAAAGCAAGTCGGCAGGTACGGCGACTGACGTTGAGCAGATAGACAGCGATGTCATAAATGACGTAAACGATTATATTCGTTCTTCTTCAAGTAATAACTTTTCGGCTGTTCAGTCTGCGGCGCTTGACCTTAACGATAAGCTGACAAGGCGCCAAATGATAATCGGCGAGGATATTGATTTCAGCACGGTTAAGCAAGGCCTTGAGCAAAAGCTTAATGCAATCAATCTTGAATCGTGCAAGCCAACAGGATATGTAAGCACTAAGGAGTCGGGCATTTTTTCATCATACAGTGACGGATGCGAAACGGCTTTTGATTATAAAAATATAGACAAGCTTGACGTTAATACGCTTGATAAATATATTGCTCAGGCTAAGAAAGCGAAAAAAACAGACAGTCTTGGCAAGTTGATTACCGATTATGAATGGTATTTTGCCTGCAAGGTAAGCGCAGACGAGGTTAAAGGGATTGAAAACGGCGATATATTGAATGTTGCGCTTAAGGACAGCGATAAGGTTATTGAATGTGAGGTTGTCAGCGGTGCAACGCTTGACCTTGGGGTTAAGGAAGCTGTGCTTATTCTTCGTTCAAGCGAGATGGACAGTGAGCTTGCATCAATGCGGCTTGAAAATATAGAAATCAGATTTAACGAATACACCGGATTTAAGGTGCCTTCCTCGGCGATACATATTAATGACAAGGGTGAAAAAACAGTTTATGCCCTTGTTGCAAACCAGGTTGAAAGCAGAACAGGCAAGGTTATTTATTCAACCAAGGATTATGTTGTGTTTGAATACACTCCTGAGGATGAAAATTCAATTCGTTTATATGACCAAATAATTACGCAAGGAAAGGATTTACATGATGGAAAAGTTTATACCTGATGAGGCAAGAATACAGTCGGTGCAGGATAATTATAAAAAGGTTTTGTCTGATGTTAAGGAAACCGCAATCAAAGCCGGCAGAAATCCCGATGATGTAAGACTTATGGCTGTTACCAAAACAGTTGAAAGCTTTTATATTAATAAGGTTCTCGACTTGGGTGCAGACCTTATAGGCGAAAACAGAGTTCAAGAATTTTTAGGTAAAAAGGACGAACTTCATTTGAACGGGGTTGAAAAGCACCTTATCGGTCATTTGCAAACTAATAAGGTTAAGCAGATTGTCGACGAGGTTGATATGATTGAATCTGTTGACAGTGTTCATCTTGCAAAGGAAATCAGCAAAATTTCTTCAAAGAAGGAAATTACAACAAATATTTTGCTTGAAGTAAACGTCGGCAAAGAAGAGTCAAAAAGCGGAATTTTCCTTGAAGGGCTTAACGATTTAATAGCCGAGGTTTCCGAAATGGAGAATATTAAGATAAAAGGTCTTATGACTATTCCACCGATATGTGACAATGAGGCAGAGGTTTCAAAGTATTTTGAGTCAATGTATCAAACTTTCATTGACATTAAGAATAAAAAGATTGATAATGTAGATATGGATATTTTATCAATGGGTATGAGCCACGATTATGAAGCTGCCGTTAAAAACGGTTCTAATATTGTAAGAGTAGGCTCTGCCATTTTCGGCGCAAGAAAATATTTTTAAAGGGAGAGAGAAGAATATGAGCTTTTTTGATAAGATTAAAGAAATCGTTACCGAAAGTGACGATGATGAATACGATGATTTTTATGAGGATGATAAAAAAGACAAGTCAATGGGAATTGCTCCTCCTGCGAGAGATAGATTTTCCAGACGTGACAGCTCGGATAGAGAGGAACGTTTTTCCGAGCGCCCACGAATAAAAAGGCACGACAGCGATAAGGTTGTTAATATTCATACAACTACCCAACTTCAGGTGGTTCTTGTTAAACCTGAAAGATTTGAGGAGGCGGCAACAATTGCCGACAACCTTAATGAAAAGAGAACTATTGTTTTAAATCTTGAAAGCACAAACCGTGATGTTGCACGCAGGCTTCTCGATTTTTTAAGCGGTGCTGCTTATGCAAGCGACGGTCAAATTAAGCGTGTTGCAAACAGCACATATATTATTACCCCTTATAATGTTGATGTTATGGGCGATTTAATAGATGAGCTTGAAAATAACGGTATGTTTATGTAAGTGATGAAATTAAATACAATTTTGGAGGAAGAATATAATGATTACACCAAGTCAAATTCGTCAAAAGAAGATATCTACCGTTGACGGCGGCGGATATGACAGAAATGAGGTTAATGAGCTTTTACTTGAAATTATAGAGTCTTACGAGGCTGTATATGCTGAGAATAAAGAGCTTTATCGCAAAATGGAAATCCTTGCAAACAGAATAGAGGAATACAGAGCGGACGAGGACACTATTAAAAATGCACTTATTGCCGCTCAAAAGACAGCCGATAAGCTTATGAACGACACAAAGCAAAAGGCAGCTCAGTCGCTTGAAGAAAGTGCAAAGACAGCGCAAAAGACTGTTGTTGACGCTAAGGAAAAGGCAGATAAGATTATTTCAAGTGCAAGGGATTATGTTGCTAACCTCACCAATGAAAAGGAAAAGGCAGCAGGCGAAATTGTTGACGAGGCTGAAAAGAAAGCAATCGACGCTGTTGCAGGAGCAAAGGTTGTGGCTCGTGATGTTCTTGAAAAAGCCAAATCGCTTTCTCATGAACTTATCAGCAAGACTAATGCTGAAAAGGAAAGCCAAAAGGAACTTGTTGAAAAGCTTAATGCTCAGTCTAAGTCATTTAAGGAGAACCTCATTTCTCTTTATGAAAAGCAGCTTGAGGCTATTAAAAATATGAATGAAAATGTGGATATTGCCAAAGCTCAGGCAGACGAGGAAAACATTGAAAATGAATTAAACGATATATATTCTTCCATTGACGAGCTTTCAAAGGCTGATGATGTCGACAAGGTGATTGAAGAGGCCAAGACGGTCGAGATTGAGGAGGAAAAGGCAGCAGATGAAGAAATCGAAAAAGAAACAGATGAGGCTGAAGAAACTTCTGAAGTTCCTGCTGAAAACATTCAAGAATCAGCTCAAGACGACGATAAAAATGAACCTGAAGCCGTAGAAGAAAATGAAAGTGCAGAAGAAACTGCAAAAGACATCGAGAACGATGCTGTTGACGAAATTATTGAGGAAATAGAAAGCGGAGATAAGAAGTCAATCGGCACTCTTGATGAGATTGAGGATGAACATTTTGAAGAGCCGGAGGCTTTCTCTGAGGAAGAGGCTAAAGCTGCTGTTGATGCATTTTCAAGCGATGAAATTACTCCGATTGAAGACGCAAGCGCTATTCCTGAAATCAATGACGAACCGGAGATTGAGGAAAAACCACAGCCTTTCGAAAATTATTTTCACGTAAACCGTGAGGACCCTCACAATACAGACGAAACAATTTCTCTTATTCCTGAAGATGATGACGATGAGGACGAAGAGGATAATAAAAAATTTAAAGGATTTTTTAAAAAGAAAAAATAAACCTATCAAGGAGTTAAAATAATGGATTATAATCAAACATTAAATTTACCAAAAACCGATTTTCCTATGCGTGCAGGCTTGCCTAAAAGAGAGCCTGAATTTTTGGCACGCTGGGAAGCTAATGACCAATACAAGAAGCTTATGGAACATAATGACGGCAAGCCGCTTTTCGTTTTGCACGACGGCCCTCCATATGCTAACGGCGATATCCATATCGGCCATGCTCTTAATAAAACACTTAAGGACTTTATTGTCAGATATAAGAATATGACAGGCTTTAAGTCACCTTATGTTCCGGGTTGGGATACTCACGGTCTTCCGACTGAGCTTGCCGCAAGAAAGAAAGCAGGCATCAGTGCCGAAACTAATATTTCAGACCTTGAGCTTCGCAAGATTTGCCGTGATACTGCACTTGGTTTTGTTGATATTCAAAGAGAATCTTTTAAGCGCCTTGGTGTTATCGGTGAATGGGATAATCCTTATATTACCCTTAAAAAGGAATTTGAAGAGGAACAAATCAAGGTGTTTGCAACAATGGCAAACAAGGGCTATATTTACAAGGGATTAAAGCCGGTTTATTGGTGCCCTGATTGTAATACCGCTCTTGCAGAGGCTGAAATTGAATATGCCGAGGACCCTTGTCATTCAATCTATGTTAAGTTTAATGTAACCGATGACCTTGGCAAGCTTACTGCTATGGGCGCTGATTTGAGCAAAACATATTTTGTGATTTGGACAACAACAACTTGGACTCTTCCTGCTAACGTCGCAATTTGCGTAGGCCCTGATTTTGAATATTCACTTATTAAGTCCGGTGACGAATATTATGTAATGGCTACCGACCTTGCCGCATCCGCTATGGAGGCAAAGGGCGTAAGCGATTATGAAACTCTCGGCGTTATTAAAGGCTCAGAGCTTGAATATATGAAAACTCAGCATCCGTTTATCGACCGCACATCTCTTGTTATTGTCGGCGACCACGTTACTCTTGAAAGCGGTACGGGTTGCGTTCATACTGCACCGGGTCACGGTATTGAGGACTTTGTAGTATGTAAAAATTATCCTGAAATTCCTATTATTGTTCCTGTTGACGCTAAGGGCAGGCTCACTGAGGAAGCAGGTATGTTTGCAGGCTTAACAACCGAAGAGGCTAACAAGCCTATTGCACTTCATCTTGAAAAAATCGGCGCTCTTTTCGCACTTAAGAAAATAGAACACCAATATCCGCATTGTTGGAGATGTCATAAGCCTGTTATTTTCAGAGCTACAAGCCAGTGGTTCTGCTCTGTTGATGATTTTAAGGATGACGCTGTTAAGGCTGCGGAGGATGTTAAATGGTTCCCTGAATGGGGTAAGGACCGTTTGCAGTCAATGGTTAAGGAACGTGCTGACTGGTGTATTTCACGTCAGAGAAAATGGGGCGTTCCAATCCCTGTTGTATATTGCCAGGATTGCGGCAAGGAAATCATTGACAACGATATTATGATGAAGGTTTCAAAGATTTTCGGCGAAGAAGGCAGTGATGCTTGGTTTGCTCACGATACAGAATATTTCCTTCCAGAAGGCTTCAAATGTCCTCATTGCGGCAGTGCTAAGGGATTTGATAAAGAAAAGGATATTATGGATGTTTGGTTCGATTCCGGTTCTTCTCACGCTGCAGTTTGCGCAAGGAGAAAATACCTCAAGGTTCCTGCTGACGTATATCTTGAGGGTGCTGACCAATACAGAGGCTGGTTCCAATCATCACTTCTTACTTCTGTTGCAGGCGGCCACGGCGCTCCGTATAAGCAAATTATTACTCACGGCTGGACTGTTGACGGCGAAGGCAAAAAAATGTCTAAGTCACTCGGTAACGGTATTGCTCCGCAGGAAATTATCAGCAAATACGGCGCAGATATTCTTCGTCTTTGGGTTGCAAGTGCCGATTATCATGCAGATATCCGTATCAGCCCTGAAATCTTGAAACAGATTTCAGATAACTACCGTAAGCTTCGTAATACGGCAAGATATTGCCTTTCAAACCTCTATGATTTTGACCCGGATAAAGATATGGTTTCAAATGATGAGCTTGAGGAGCTTGATAAGTATGCTCTTATGAAGCTTGACGAGGTTATTAAGATTGCAAGAGATGCATTTGAGGTTTATGATTATCATACAGCAGCTCATTCGCTCCATAATTTCTGCGTAGTTGAAATGAGTAACTTCTACTTTGATGTTCTTAAAGATAGACTTTATACATCTGCTCCGCAGAGCAAGACAAGACGTGCAGCTCAAACAGTTCTTTATAAGGTGCTTGATGCTCTTACTCTTGTTCTTACTCCGATTCTTGCATTTACTGCTGATGAAATTTGGCAGTCAATGCCTCATGATAAGAGCAGAAACGGTGAATCGCCGCTCTTTAATGAAATTCCTCAGCCTGATTTTATAGAGGCAGACAGTGATTTCATTGCTAAGTGGGACAGAATTCATGCAGTAAGATTTGACGTTCAAAAGGCGCTTGAACTTGCAAGAAACGAAAAGATTATCGGCAAGCCGCTTGAGGCAAAGGTTTCTCTTTATGCAGACGGTGAACTTTACGATTTCTTGAAGAGTGTTGAAGCTCAGCTTCCTGAAATCTTTATTACCTCAGGCGTAAGCGTTGAAAAAGGCGAGGGCGAGGTTAAAGGCGATGTTGAGGGCTTGAGAATAACAGTTTCTAAGGCTGACGGTGAAAAGTGCGAACGTTGCTGGAAGTTCTCATATACAGTAGGTCAGGATGCAAACCATCCAACTCTTTGCGCTCATTGCTCGCAAGTAATGAAGGAACTTTCATTATAAATATTTTTAATAGGCACACACCAAAAATGATGTGTGCCTGATTTGCTATAAAACGGAGAGGTTTTGTGAAGTTAAAAAATAAAAAAATATGGTGTACGGTTATGATTGTGATAATTGTTGCCATTGATCAAATAACTAAATATTTTGCAAAAGCCTGTCTTTACGGTAAAGGCGCAAAGCCGTTTATTAAAGGTGTAGTTGAGTTCGTTTATGCTCAAAATACAGGAGTTGCTTTTTCTATGTTTGACGGGGGACGTTGGTTTTTTGTAGCACTGACCGCTGCTGTTCTTCTGTTTTGCATATTATATATGTATAAGGGCAAGGGGCAAAACAACCTTTGGCTTTTTTGGTCACTTGGAGTTATAGTGTCGGGTGCAATAGGCAATTTGATAGACAGAATTTATCTTGGCTACGTAATTGATTTTATTAATCCGACCTTTGTTAATTTTGCAGTGTTTAATATAGCGGATTGCGCAGTAACATTGGGAACGATAAGTCTTATGGCTTACCTTGTTTTTGATATATTTAAAAAGGAGAACAAGGATGAGCCAAAAAATTGATTTATCTGTTTCAAATGAATTTTCAGGCGTCAGGATAGATAAGTTTTTGGCTGAAAATATTGATTTTTTAACAAGAAGTATGATATCAAAGCTTATCGAAAACGGCAATGTGTTCGTGTTTGACAAAATCGCTCAAAAAAGCTATAAATGCAAGGCGGGCGATGAAATCAGCGTGAATGTGCCAAAGCCTCGTGTGCTTGAAACAAAGGCTGAAAATATACCGCTTGATATAGTGTATGAGGATGGCGACCTTTTAGTTGTTAATAAGCCTAAGGGAATGGTTGTTCACCCTGCTCCCGGTAATTATGAGGGCACGCTTGTTAATGCACTTTTATATCATTGTGGCAACAGCTTAAGCGGTATTAACGGTGTAATACGTCCCGGAATAGTTCATAGAATTGATAAGGATACTTCGGGGCTTTTAATAGTAGCAAAAAACGATTTTTCCCATTTGCATCTTGCCGAACAGATTAAAGAACATTCCTTTTATCGTGCATATCAGGCAGTTGTATACGGAAATATTAAAGAGGATAAGGGAACGGTAAACGAGCCTATCGGCAGAAGTCCTAAGGATAGAAAGCGTATGGCTGTAGTTTACAAAAATTCAAGAAACGCAATCACTCATTATGAAGTTTTGAAGCGTTTCGGTAATTTTACTCATATAAAGTGCATACTCGAAACGGGAAGAACTCATCAAATAAGAGTTCATATGGCTTATCTCGGTCATCCGCTTGCAGGCGACAGCGTTTACGGGCCTAAAAAGGTTATCACCAAGCTTTCAGGTCAATGCCTTCACGCAGGCGAGATTGGCTTTGTTCATCCGAGAACGAATGAATATTTGCACTTTACTTCACCTTTGCCTGATTATTTTACTGATTTTTTGGCAGAGCTTGAAAGAAAACAATAACACCGTGAGGATTTAGGATGGAAAAAACTTTTGAAAATTGGCTTGTGGTATCGGATATCGACGGTACGCTTAATAATAAAATCCGCAAGCTGCCAAAAAGAAATTATGATGCAATTAAAAAATTCACCGATTTGGGCGGTAATTTCACTCTCGCTTCAGGTAGGCTTCAGTCAAGCCTTGAAAGAAATTATAACAGAATAACGCCTAATCAGCCTGCCGTTGTTTTAAACGGTGCAGGGCTTTATGATTATAAGGAAAAGAAAATGCTTTGGCGAAGCACAATCGGAGAAAAAGGACGTGACTTTGTAAAGCTTGTTGAAAAAGAATATAACAAGTTTTTTAAAAGCGTTGATATAGGAATTTATTTTGACGATTATGTTTATATTGTTAAAAACGGACTTTTTGCAAGTGCAACAATGCATTTTGACAAGGCTCATTTTGAAGTGGTTAAATCTATTGACGATGTACCGAAAGACGGCTGGATGAAGGTTATTTTTTGGTCCAATCCAATTACAATTAAGTCGCTTCAAAAATTTATTGACAAAAACGAAAACCCCGACGCTAACTTTATGTCCTCATCTGTTTGCACGATTGAAATGCTTCAAAAAGGCACTCATAAGGGTGTTGGCATTATGAAACTTGCAGATATGCTCGGCATAGATAAAAGTCATGTTGCGGCAATCGGGGATTATTATAATGACTGGGATATGCTCAAAACAGTTGGGCTTCCCGCCTGTGCAGGTCAAGCTCCTGCACCTATACACAATATTTGTAAATTTGAGGCTTGCCATTGCAACAAGGGCTGTGTTGCTGATTTGCTTGAATATATTATGTCCGGCAAGGCTGAAGAAGATATTAAGAAAGAAAATAATAAAAAGTAGGTAATCTTATGTTGACTATTGGCGCACATTTGAGTGCTTCTAAGGGATATACGGCGATGCTTAAGCAAGCTGTGGAAATAGGCGCTAACACTTTTCAGTTTTTTACACGTAATCCGAGGGGTGGAAGTGCAAAGGCTATTGACGAAAATGACGTGAATGAGTTTTTAAAGCTTATGGAAGAAAATGATTTTCCCGTAATTTTGGCTCATGCGCCTTATACGCTTAATCTTTGCTCTGCTAAGCCTGAAACAAGGGAGTTTGCAAGAAACACATTTTTAGATGATTTAAAAAGAATGGAATATACTCCTCATCAGCTTTATAATTTCCATCCGGGTTCTCATACGGGTCAGGGTGCAGAGGTCGGAATTGACCTTATAGCCGAGGCGCTTAATATGGTGCTTTTTCCTGAAATGACTACCACTGTTTTGCTTGAAACCATGGCAGGCAAGGGAACGGAGATTGGCAGAAGCTTTGAGGAACTTCGTGCAATTATTGATAAGGTGGAGCTTGATGATAAAGTCGGCGTTTGCCTTGATACGTGCCATGTTAATGATGCCGGCTATGACGTAGTTAATAATCTTGACGGCGTTTTGGAGGAATTTGATAAGGTAATCGGTCTTGACAGGCTCAAGGCAATACATCTCAATGATTCTAAAAATCCGCTTGGCGCCCATAAGGACAGGCACGAAAAAATCGGCGAGGGCTATATCGGCAAGGACGCTATGGAAAGAATTATTAATCATCCAAGCCTTAAAAACCTTCCGTTTTATCTTGAAACACCGAATGATATTGACGGCTATGCTAAAGAAATTGCGCTTTTAAGGTCTTTGTATAAAGGATAAGAGAAAGTAAAGAGAGGTAAAATTATGAGTATTGAAAAAAGATTTTTTGGAAAGCTTGACGGCAAGGGCGATGTTGATATTTATAAAATCACTAATAAAAACGGCGCATTTGTTGAGCTTATGACTCTCGGCGCAGGTATTCATTCTATTAATGTACCTGACAGAAACGGCAAGCTCGGCGATGTTATTTTGGGCTTTGACGATGTTAATAATTATCTTAATCCCGACCTCGGATATCAGGGCCTTGTAGTCGGCAGATATGCTAACAGAATACGTGACGCAAAGTTTTCTATGGACGGTGTGGAGTATAACACTCCTAAAAATCAAGGCACTTGGACTCTTCACGGCGGCGGTCGTTTCAGTTTTAATATTTGGGAGGTTAAGGAAACAAGCAACGATTTTGTTGTATTTTCTTTCTTCTCACCCGATATGCAGGACGGATTTCCCGGCAATTTTACAATGAACGTTAAATATACATTCGACGACAGCAATACTCTCAAAATCGAATATTTTGTTTTATCTGATAAAAAGACGGTTGCAAATCCGACAAATCACGCATATTTCAATCTTTCAGCAGACAGTTCAAAAACTGTTGAAGATGAATATTTGCAGGTTAATGCCGATAAATTTACCGAAACCGACGATACCCAGCTTCCCACCGGTGAGCTTGGTTTGGTTGAGGGCACTATGATGGATTTCAGAACCTTGCATAAAATCGGCGATAATATTGATGAGCCTTTCAGGGCGATTATTGAGGGCATAGGCTATGATAATAACTACTGCCTTTATGATAAAAAAATCGGCGAACTTACGCAGGCGGCTGTGCTTTATGATGAAGCATCGGGCAGGCAGATGCAAGTTTATACCGACCTTGTCGGAATTCAGGTTTATTGCGGCGGTTGGCTTGCAAAGGACGGCAATCCGGGAAAGGGCAATTCCAAAGTGACTTTCCGCCGTGGCGTTGCACTTGAAACTCAGTTCTATCCTGATTCCGTTAATCATTCCAATTTCCCGTTTAAGTTTGTTGAGCCAAACGAGGAATTTAAGACAACAACGGAATTTAGATTTTCGGTGAAATAATTTAACGAATATAATAAAAAACGGGCAGTTCACAACGAACTGCCCGTTTTGCTATGCTGTTATTAAATATGTTTTAGTAAATAGACCTAACTTTGATTACACCGTTAATTGCTGTTATATCGTCAAGCACCTTTTGAGCAGGGGTTTCGTCAACATCAATAATTGAGTAAGCAGTTTCGCCTCTGTTTTTATCCTCAAATGACGCAATATTAATTCCGTCACGGCTGATTGTATCTGTAATTGTCGCAATCATATTCGGCTGATTCTTATGAATAACGGTAATTCTTGAAACACCCGATTTTGCCATTGAAACAGCAGGGAGGTTTACTGAATTTTTAATGTTTCCGTTTTCAAGGTAATCAATAAGCTCATCAGCACCCATTGAAGCGCAGTTTTCTTCGCTTTCAGGAGTGCTTGCGCCAAGGTGAGGCATTGCGATAACTCCGTCAATGCCGATAATGTCAGCTGATGGGAAATCCGTAACATAAGCCGCCATTTTTCCTTCTTCAAGAGCGTCAACTATTGCCTGCGAATCAGCAAGGTCACCACGTGCAAAGTTGAGAACCCTGACTGTGTTTTTCATTTTATCAATAGACTCTGTGCAAATCATTTTTCTTGTATCGTCTGTAAGCGGTACGTGAAGGGTAATATAATCAGCGACAGGGAAAATATCGTCAAGATTGTTGTTGACTGTTATCCCTGCTTTAAGAGTAACACCTGCCGGCAAGAATGGGTCATAACCGATAACATTCATACCAAGGTCAACTGCGGCTTCGGCAACAAGGCGACCGATAGCTCCAAGACCGATTACTGCAAGCGTTTTACCCTTGATTTCAGGACCTGCAAATGCGCTCTTGCCCTTTTCGACAGTTTTGCCTACGTTGTCGCCCTCGTCTTTAATGGTTTTGCACCAATCAATAGCTTTAGTTACCTTACGGCTTGAAAGGAGTAAACCGCAAATTACAAGCTCCTTAACGGCGTTTGCATTAGCACCCGGAGTGTTAAATACTGCAATGCCGAGGTCTGTGCATTTTGGAATAGGAATGTTGTTTACGCCTGCGCCTGCTCTTGCGATTGCGAGAAGTGATGACGGCATTTCCATATCGTGCATAGCCGCACTTCTTACCATAATTGCGTCAGGTGACTGCGCACTGTCGTCAATTGTGTATTTAGCCTCGTCGAATTTTGATAAACCTACATTTGATATTTTATTGAGAGTTTTAACAGTAAACATTATTTGTTTTCCTCCTCAAACTTAGCCATAAATTCAACAAGCTTTTCAACACCTTCAATAGGCATTGCGTTATAGATAGAAGCTCTCATACCGCCAACTGTTCTGTGGCCCTTAAGGTTTACAAAACCGTTTTGCTCAGCTTCTGAAATAAATTTCTTTTCAAGCTCGTCGTCGCCGATAACAAAAGGTACATTCATAAGTGAACGGTCCTCGGCAACAACAGTGCCTTTGAATAATTTAGAATTGTCAAGGAAATTGTAAAGAATAGCGGCTTTCTTTTCGTTTCTTTCTTTCATCTTTTCAAGACCGCCGATATCGTTTTTAATCCATTCAAGAACAAGCTTGCAAATATAAATAGTCCAACAAGGCGGGGTATTATAAAGTGAATCTGCGTCAGCCTGAATTTTGTAGTTCATCATAACAGGGGTGATATCCCTTGCGTTTCCTAAAAGGTCCTCACGAATTATTGCAACAACAAGACCTGCCGGAGCAACGTTCTTTTGAGCGCCGAAATAAACCATACCGAACTTGCTGATATCAAGCGGCTCGGAAAGTGCGCATGAAGATACGTCTGCAATAAGCACCTTGTCGCCTACAGGAGGAAGCTCTTTGTAAACAGTACCGTAAATAGTATTGTTCATACAAATATATACATAGTCTGCATCCTCACGGAAATCTTCAGGCTTAGTCTTTGGAATGTATGTAAATGTTTTGTCTGCAGATGAAGCTGCGGCAACAACGTCGCCGTATTTTTGAGCCTCTGCAAATGCTTTTTTAGCCCACTGACCTGTGATAATATAATCAGCCTTGCCGCTGCCGTTCATAAAGTTAAGCGGAATAGCCGAAAATTGAGCAGATGCACCGCCCTGAAGGAATAATACCTTGTAATTGTCAGGCACATTGTAAAGCTCACGCATAAGAGCCTCCGCATCCTTAATAATCTTGTCAAATACTTTTGAGCGGTGGCTCATCTCCATAACAGACTGACCGCAGCCCTGATAATCGAGCATCTCGTCTGCCGCTTGCTTTAACACCTTTTCGGGAAGTGTTGACGGACCCGCACTGAAATTGTAAACTCTTGCCATAGTTGGTTTCCTCTCTTATATAAAAAATTTGATTTCTTTTAAAATCTGTATCACCTATTATACTATTGTTTAACTTTTTGTCAATGATTGATTTGAAAATTCGTTATAATATACAACAGATTGACAATAATATGACAATATTGTTAAATATTACGGAAATATCAGATGAAAATCGCAATAAATATGACAATTTAATGCGTTTGTATATATCTATGTTTTTTTATATATATCCTTATTGAAAAAATATATGAACTATGATAAAATACATTTGTATAGTTGTATAGTTTTTCAGCGTAATCAGTCATACTGTTATGCTTGAGGCAAAATAATGCAACAAAAGGGGTAAAATTTATGAAAAAATCGGAGGTATATCTTCCGTCTAATGACGGCAAAAATCAACTTCATACTGTAATTTGGGAGCCTGATACGGAATATCCGAGGGCAATTTTGCAAATTGTTCACGGAATGTGCGAATATGTTGACAGGTATGACGATTTCGCAAATTACTTAACTCAAAACGGCTTTGCGGTTATAGGCAACGACCATTTGGGTCACGGCAAAAGCGTTAAAAGAAATGATGATTTAGGCTTTTTTGCATCAACTGACGGTGACAAAATTGTTATCGAGGATTTGCACAACGTTATGCTTTTTGCCAAGGATAAGTGGCTCGGCACACCGCTTTTTATGCTCGGTCACAGTATGGGCTCGTTTTTTACAAGGGTATTTTTGACTAAATACAGCGTTGAGCTTGACGGCGCAGTTATTATGGGCACGGGTTTTATTCCCGATTCCGCCGCTAAAATAGGTATGATGCTTTCGTCACTAATATGCAAGACTAAGGGCGAAAGATACAAAAGCAAGCTTCTTGAAAGCTTGACCTTAGGCTCAAATAATAAAGCGTTTGCGCCTAACAGAACTCCTGATGATTGGCTTACAAGGGACGAAAAGGCAGTTGACAAATATGTAAACGATAAGCTTTGCGGCTTTACCTTTACGGCAAAGGCTTATAATGATTTCTTTAAAATTATCCACTCAATTGCAATTAATAAAAATTGCGAGGGTATTTCCAAAGAACTGCCTGTTTTGATAACGTCGGGAGAGGTTGACCCTGTCGGCGGAAAAAAAGCTTGCGAGAAGCTTTTGTTTAAATACGAGTCGGCTAAAATTACGGATACAAGCATTAAGCTTTATCCCAATGACCGCCACGAAATACTCAACGAGCTTGACAAAGAGGAAGTATATAAAGACATTGCTGACTGGTTAATAAGTAAAATATAATTATTGTTAAATTTACTCTTGACTTTTTATTATACTTATTATATAATCTTTACACCGCATATTATGGGCAGGCAAGAGATACGCAGTATCCGCCTATTATAGCGAGACTTGAAAAGGAGATAAAAAGACTATGTACGCTGTTATTGTTACAGGCGGTAAGCAGTACAAGGTTGCTGAAGGCGATGTTCTTTATATCGAAAAGCTTGATGCTCAGGCTGAAGAGAATGTAACATTCGACACAGTTCTTGCAATCGGTGCAGACGACAGCTTTAAGGCTGGTAAGGATTGCGCTAAGGCTACTGTTGACGCTAAGGTTCTTAAGAATGGCAAGGGTAAGAAGATTACTGTATTTACTTACAAGCCAAAGAAGGACGAAAAACGCAAGAAGGGTCATCGTCAGCCATACACAAAGGTTGAGATCACCAAGATTAATGCGTAATGATTAATGTTGAATTTTTCAGCGGAATTAACGGTTTGTGCGGCTTTGAAGCAACGGGGCATTCAATGAGTGCCGATTCGGGAGAGGACATTATTTGTGCTTTTGTTTCGAGTGCTTGCTTAATGGCAGCAAATACCGTGACTGAAATTATCGGTCTTGATTGCGACGCTCAGTCGGATGACGGATACTTAAAATTGATGATTCTCGAAAATTCCGCAAAAGCTCAGGATGTGCTTAAGGGTTTAAGGCTTCATTTAACGGAACTTGCCAAGCAGTATCCTGAAAACATAAAAGTGATTTATCGGAGGTGTAATAATGCTTAAATTAGATTTACAGCTTTTCGCTCATAAGAAAGGTATGGGTTCTACAAAGAACGGCAGAGATTCAGAGTCTAAGCGTCTTGGCGCTAAGAGAGCTGACGGCCAGTTTGTTCTTGCAGGCAATATCCTTTACCGTCAGAGAGGAACACACATTCATCCGGGCAACAACGTTGGTATCGGCAAGGACGACACTCTTTTCGCTCTTGTTGACGGCACCGTTAAGTTTGAAAGAATGGGTAAGGACAGAAAGATGGTTTCTGTTTATCCTGTTGAGCAGTAATTTAAGATTTATAAAAAATTATCCCACGGAGTATTCCGTGGGATTTTTTGTTTTATGATTATAATATTTTACGGTTGCGAAGAAGTAGTCAGAATTGGATTTTTAGTGAAGGGAGCTGTACGTTGGTACTGCCCCTTTGCTAAAAATTCAAAGTGCCTAACGTTTTGTCGCCGTATCCTTTAGGATATTAAGACAAAACTTTCAAATGTTATTGATATAAAAAGCAAAGGAATTAGAAAAACGTAGATAAATACGTATTTCTAATTCCTTTGCTATTTCGGCACGATTATGGCTATTTATTCACAACCGATTAGTTCAGCAAGATTATCTGAAAATTCAGTAGGATTTTCAAGGTCGAGCCCTGCAATAAGTCTTGCTGATGAATAAAGAAGATTTGTATATTTCTTAAGTGTATCGTCATCTACACTCTTAAGCTTTTCAACAATTGGATGGTCTGCATTAACCTCAAGCACAAGCTGAGCTTTAACACCTTGATTAGCGCCGGGCATAGAATTAAGTACCTTTTCCATTTCAAGCGAAACATAGCCTTCTGCTGAAAGGCAAACAGGGTGTGAGCCGAGTTTATTTGTAAGCTTAACTGCTGTTACCTTGCCGTCAAGTGCTTCTTTCATTTTATCAAGAAGTTGTTTTGCATCCTCGTTTTTCTTTGTCATTGCTTCTTTTTCGGCATCGGTACTTAAATCGAGGTCATCCTTGCAAACATTTACAAAGTGCTTGCCGTCGTATTCCATAAGCATTTGAACTGCAAATTCATCAACCTCGTCGGTAAAGTAAAGCACCTCATAGCCCTTTGCCTTAACAGCCTCAACCTGAGGAAGAAGCGCAATCTTTTGTTCATTATCGCCGCAAGCATAGTAAATGTCGTTTTGCGATTCTGCCATTCTGCCGACGTATTCCTTAAGTGTTGTCGGTTTTTCGTCAGCCGAGGTTTTAAACAAAAGTAAGTCCTTAAGACCGTCTTTTTCCATACCGTAGTTGGCATAAACGCCGTATTTTAACTGCAAGCCAAAAGTTTTGAAGAATTTTTCATACTTTTCTCTGTCGTTTTTGAGCATTTTTGTAAGCTCATTTTTAATTTTCTTGTCAATTGCTTTAGCGATAATTTTAAGCTGATGGTCGTGCTGCAGCATTTCACGGCTGATATTAAGGCTTAAGTCTGCACTGTCTACAAGACCTTTTACAAAGCTAAAATAATCGGGCAAAAGGTCGGCACACTTATCCATAATAAGAACACCGTTTGAATAAAGCTGTAAGCCTTTTTCATATTCCTTTGAATAGAAATCGTAAGGCGGATTTTCCGGAATATAAAGAAGTGCATCAAATGTAGCCTGACCCTCTGTTTTTGTGTGAATTACGTGCAGAGGATTGTTGTAATCCATAAACTTTTGCTTGTAAAATTCGTTATATTCCTCCGGCTTGATTTCGCTCTTATTCTTTCTCCAAAGCGGAACCATAGAATTAAGCGTTTCTTCGCTTACTTCTGTGATGTATTCACCCTCTTTGTCAGGGTCAGGAACCTGGTGGCTCATTTCCATAACGATAGGGTAGCGAATGTAGTCGGAATACTTCTTTACAAGCTCATCAATTGTATATTGCTCAAGGTATTTAGAGTAGTCCTCGTTTTCCGTGTCCTCTTTAACGTAAAGAGTAATTTCACTTCCTGCGTTTTCCTTTTCGCATTCTTCGATTGTATATCCGTCAGCACCCGTTGAAACCCACTTGTGAGCGACATTCTCGCCGAATGCTTTTGAAATAACCTCTACCTTATCAGCAACCATAAATGAAGAATAGAAGCCTACGCCGAATTGACCGATAACCGAAATATCGTCTGCCTTTTCATTGTCTGCATTTTCTTTTTTGAAATTGAATGAGCCGCTCTTTGCGATTGTGCCGAGATTGTTTTCAAGCTCTTCAGCGGTCATACCGATGCCGTTATCGCTGATTTTAATAGTTCTGTTTTCCTTGTCAAGGTCAATATGGATTTTGAAATCTTCTCTTGCAAGCTTAACGCTGTCATCTGTAAGAGATTTGAAATATAACTTGTCTATAGCATCGCTTGCATTGGAAATAAGCTCACGTAAAAATATTTCTTTGTGAGTGTAAATTGAATTAATCATCATATCAAGCAGTTTTTTGGACTCTGCTTTGAATTGCTTTTTCCTCATATATATCACCCTTTGAATATTAATTAGCACTCGAAGCACCTGAGTGCTAATTATTATTATAGACCATTTTCCTTTATTGTCAATAGGTGTAATAAAATTTTTATAAAAAACAGAGCCGTAAAAATTACGGCTCTGCAAAATCAAATATTATTTGGTTTTTACGGTTTTTACTTTGGACCATGAGGAATAAACCTTGATTGTTTTTCCTTTATATTTTACGTTTTTGTATGTGCGAATGCGAACGTAATATTTTTTCTTAGCTTTGAGCTTTTTAACAGTGGTTTTTGTGGTTTTCTGATTAGAAATTGTAACTGTCTTTTTATTCTTTTTAAACTTCTTATCGGTTGCAAGCTGAATTTGGTATCCCTTGATTGTTTTTACTTTTTTCCACTTTACCGTTATTGCTTTTTTGCCCTTTGAAAGCTTTGAAATTGAAGCCTTTTTGTACTTGCTGTCAACCCAATTTCCGGATACCTTTTTCGCATTTTTTGTTGGCTTTGAAGCCTTTGTTGTAGTCGGTTTTGTGGTTGGCTGCGTTGATGAAGTTGCCGGCGGCTGTGCAGCCTGTGTTGTAGGAGCAGAAGTTGTTGTGGTAGTAGTTGTTGTGGTAGTGGTTGTATAATTAGGATTTTTTACCTTATGGCAAACTAAACAAAATTCCTCGTTATTGTCAAACACGTGATTATCGGTTTTTGTAAGTTCTTTTGTTTCCAAAGTTCTGCCGCATATGCTGCAAACAGTGGATAAAACACCTGTTTCGGCGCAAGTCGGCTCTTTTGTTATTTTTTGAATTCCAGTACACATACGAAGTTTTGGGTGTTCCTTATACTGTTTATCGCTTGTTGCCGCAGTTATGCTCGGTTTCCAAACAGGTGCGTAGTGCGCATTATTCATATCACCGCCGGTATAAGGATAAGCGGCAAACGAAAAATTCGGAGCTTTTGCGCTGATTTCTTGAGCGGTTTCTCCGTCCAATGCATAAATGATTTTTGAAACGCTGTTATCTCTTTTTAAAAATGTAATAGTGTAAATATATTTAAACGGGTATTTATGATTTAAAGCCCATTCCTGAGTTTTCGATTTGTCAAAACCGTAAAAAGTAACATCATCTTTTCCAATAGGCAAAATTCCCTGTGCACTGATTTGACACGTTTGGTCATAAATAATTACACTTTGCAATTTATCAGCCTTGCTAAAAGCATAGCTTTGAATCTCATCAATTCCGACATTTACAATAACTTTTCTGATTTTGTCGCCAATGTTTCCATAATCGTAAGATGAAGCGCTGACAGTGCCTTTTCCGGTAAAGGTGAGCGTTCCGGTTGCCTCGTCAAAGCTTGATTTAACGCTTTGCTCCGCCCTTGCCGTAATGTTAAGCCCGGCACTCATAGTAAGAAGCATAACAAGGGATAAAAAGATTGATAATGCCTTTTTCACATAAACCACCCTTTATAATAAGTATATATTAATTATAACAAATAAAATAGTATTAATCAATATACATTATTGATTAAATATCAATATAGATATTCATTGAAATATTTTAACAATTCATTAGGTGTAACATTTAAACATTTACAAAAAAGTGCAAATTCATAGTCGGTTACCTGACGTTGATTTTTTTCTATCTTACTAACCATTTGTTGGTCGATATTAACATTCATTAACTGCATTTTTGCCGCTAATTCATTTTGGGATAAGCCGCATTCTTTTCTCAATTCTGCAAGTCGTTTGCCTATAATGTTTTTATTACCGTTAAAAGTTATTTGTTTCACATAATCAGTCCTTACGTTATATTAACGTATTGACAATATCATATATTTATTGTATAATTACGTCACAATAACGTAATCGTTAATTAAAATCAAGGAGTAAAAGATAAAAATGAAAAAGAAAATAATTATACCGATTTCCATTGTTGTTTTAATCATAATTTTTATTGTGAGTTTTTCTATGTGTTCTTCAAACAATTCGCAAGATTATTATGAGAATGATGATTTTAGCGAGACAGATGGATTTACAGAGGATAATGAAATTGAAGACAATATCAGTTCTGTAGGAAATGAAACACTTCAATACCCGTCTGAAAATGACGAATGGGAATATGACGTGTATGAAACATATATAACGCTGAAAAAATATAAGTGAAACAGTAAAACGGTGAATATCCCGTCCGAAATAGAAAATAAGCCTGTAAAATCAATAGGCTCTAAATGTTTTAATAAAGATGACCAAGGCGTTTATAATGATACACCGCCTCTCAAGGAACCCGAATTTACTTCAATTAACATTCCTGATTCGATTGAAGTTATTGAATCAGCGGCGTTTAAAGGTGTTCAAATATCAAAACTGATAATTCCCAAAAGCGTATATTTTATTGACGAGTATGCATTTGCATATAATGATAAATTAGAAAACATAATTTTGCCCAACAGCATTACCGTAATTAAACAAGGAACATTTATGAATTGCACAAATTTAAGTTCAATTCAATTACCTGATAATCTCGAAGAAATTCAGGGTGGGGCATTTGAAGCAACGGGATTAGAAAATTTAGTTATGCCTGATTCGGTTGCAAAATGTGGCGACCAAGTATTTGCTTATTGTTCAAAGCTGAAAAGTGTAACATTGTCTGAATCGTTAATAACAGACACTAACGGAAGTGAAATGTTTGAAAAATGTTCAAGTCTTACGGAAATTCATTTTTCAGGACTTGAAGCAGGATTGAATGAATATGACCTTATTGGGGTAAATATAGATAATTTAACTATATACGGCAAATCAGGTTCAAAAGCCGCAACTTCTGCCACAAGATTAGGCATAAAATTTGTTCTTGAATAAAAATAAAAAAGTGACCATAAGGCTGAATTAACAGCTTTTATGGTCACTTTTTTATTTGAAATATTATTTTTTTCTGCTTTCTGCTTTAAGTCTAAGTGACTTGTCAAGAATAGTCTTTCTCAAACGGATTGACTTAGGAGTTACCTCCAAAAGCTCATCGTCAGCTAAAAATTCCATACTTTGCTCAAGTGAAAGAGTAGTAGGCGGAACAAGCTTTAATGCCTCGTCAGAGCCGCTTGCACGTGTATTTGTAACATGTTTTTTCTTGCATACGTTGCAAACGATGTCCTCGTCCTTAGCGCACTCACCGACAATCATACCCTCATATACTTCAACACCCGGACCTACAAAAAGACGTCCACGATCTTGAGTGTTCCAAAGACCGTAGCCTGTCGTAGTTCCTGTTTCGTGAACAACGATTGAGCCTCGGTCTCTTGTTTCGATATCACCCTTGAATTCCTCATATCCGGCGAAAAGCTGGTTCATAATGCCGTTGCCGTTTGTATCGGTCAAAAATTCCGAACGGTAGCCGATAAGTCCTCTTGACGGAATTTTAATTTCAAGGTGGGTCATACCTGTTGAACGGGTATCCATATTCTCAATTTCGCCCTTGCGTGAGCAAAGCTTTTGCATAACGTTGCCGACGTATTCCTCAGGCACTTCGATAATAGCAAGCTCCATAGGCTCAAGCGTTCTGCCGTTTTCGTCCTTTTTAAGGATAACCTGCGGACGTGAAACCTGAAATTCGTAATTTTCTCTTCTCATAGTTTCAATAAGGATTGAAAGATGAAGCTCACCTCTGCCCGATACCTTGAAAGTATCCATAGAGTCTGTTTCCTCAACTCTCATTGATACGTTCGTTTCAACTTCTTTGAAAAGTCTGTCACGAAGGTTACGGGAAGTTACATATTTGCCCTCCTTGCCTGCGAAAGGAGAATCGTTTACCATAAAGTTCATAGAAATTGTAGGCTCGTCAATTTTAACGAAAGGAAGCGGCTCAATGCAGTTAGGGTCGCATGCCGTTTCGCCGATATTGAGGTCGGCAATACCTGCCACGCAAACTATATCGCCAAATTCGGCATCGTCGCAGTCAACTCTTTTAAGACCTTCAAATTGATAAATCTTAGAGAATTTAACGTTTTCCTGAGTGCCGTCCTGCCTGCAAAGAACATAAGGAGTGTTTACCTTAATTGTACCTCTCTCAACTCTGCCGACGCCGATTCTGCCAACATAATCGTCATATTCAAGAGATGAGAAAAGGATTTGAGCAGGGCCGTTTGGGTCACCTGTCGGGGATGGTATGTATTTAAGAATAGCGTCAAGAAGCGGTCTCATATCGCCCTCTCTTACGTTAGGGTCAAGGCTTGAATAACCGTCCTTTGCAGAAGCGAAAACAACAGGGAAATCAATTTGGTCATCATCTGCACCAAGCTCTATAAAGAGGTCAAGTACCTCGTCAATAACCTCCTGCGGTCTTGCACCGTCACGGTCAATTTTGTTTACAACTACAAGCGGGGTTTTCTTAAGGCCTAAAGCCTTTTTAAGAACGAAACGTGTCTGCGGCATACAACCCTCAAATGCGTCAACAACAAGAATTACGCCGTCAACCATTGTAAGTATACGCTCAACCTCGCCGCCGAAATCAGCGTGACCCGGAGTATCAACAATGTTGATTTTTGTATCTTTATAGTGGATAGAAGTGTTTTTTGAAAGAATTGTAATTCCACGCTCTTTTTCAAGGTCGTTGGAGTCCATAACTCTTTCCTGCACTGCCTCATTATCACGGAAAATGCCGCTTTGATGGAGCATTTCATCAACAAGGGTAGTCTTGCCGTGGTCAACGTGGGCAATGATAGCAATGTTTTTTATGTCTTTTCTTGTACTCAATTAAATCACCTTATTTCAAATTCTGCGTTATTTTGTAATTTTAAAGCTGTCACGCAGTGCAACCGTTCTGTTAAATACAGGCTTTTCGTCTGTTGAATCCTTATCCTTGCAGAAATATCCGTTTCTCATAAACTGATACTTAGCGCCGACTTCGCAGTTAAGAAGCGCTTTTTCAACATAGCCGCTTACAACCTTTAATGAGTCGGGGTTAAGGTTATCTTCAAATGAGCTTACGCCTTCCTCGTCGCTTGGGTTTGCAACGTTGAAAAGTCTTTCATAAAGTCTTACCTCGCAAGGCACATTTTCCTTAGCCGATACCCAATGTATTGTGCCTTTAACTTTTCTGCCGTCAGGGGAGTCGCCGCCAAAGGTTTCAGGGTCGTAGGTTGCGTGAACACAACAAACCTCGCCGTTTTCGTCAAGGTCATATCCTGTGCAAGTTACGTAATAAGCCTTGTAAAGTCTGACTTCGTTGCCGACAAAAAGACGTCTGTATTTCTTAATAGGCTCAACCATAAAGTCGTTTTTCTCAATCCAAAGCTCTTTGGTAAACGGAATCTTTCTTGTGCCGTATTCAGGGTGGTCAGGATGATATTCACACTCAATTTCCTCAACCTTGCCCTCAGGGAAATTATCAATAACAAGCTTAACAGGGTCAATAACAGCCATAGCTCTCGGTGAGTTAGTGCCGAGATTATCTCTTACGCAAGCCTCAAGAAGCGCAAAATCAATAACGCTGTATGCCTTTGACACACCTATTCTTTCGCAAAAATCACGAATAGCGGCAGCAGGATATCCTCTTCTTCTCATACCGCTGATTGTTGCCATTCTTGGGTCATCCCAGCCGGAAACAATATTGTCCTGAACAAGCTTTAAGCACTTTCTCTTTGAGGTGAGTGTGTAGTTGAGATTCATTCTTGCAAATTCAATCTGCCTTGGCTTTTCACCCTCAATAAGTTCGTCTACAAACCAATTGTAAAGCGGTCTGTGATTTTCAAATTCAAGCGAACAAAGCGAATGGGTTACACCCTCATAAGCGTCTGAAAGCGGGTGCGCAAAGTCATACATAGGATATACGCACCATTTGTCGCCTGTTCTGTGGTGGTGAGCATACATAATTCTGTAAATAATAGGGTCACGCATATTGAGGTTAGGAGATGCCATATCGATTTTTGCCCTAAGCACCATTTTGCCCTCTTCAAATTCACCCTTTGTCATTCTGTCAAACAGGTCGAGGTTTTCATCAATGCTTCTGTCACGGTAAGGTGAATTTTTACCCGGTTCGGTAAGCGTGCCTCTGTATTCTCTCATCTGCTCAGGTGAAAGCTCACAAACGTAAGCCTTGCCCTTTTTGATAAGCTTGATTGCACATTCATATAAGAAATCAAAATAATCCGACGCATAGTAGAGATTGTCCCAATCAAAGCCGAGCCATTTGATATCCTCTTTTATGGCATCAACATATTCAGTGTCCTCTTTAATCGGATTTGTATCGTCAAGTCGGAGATTGCATTTGCCTTTGTATTTTTCTTTTACGCCGAAATTGATGCAAATTGCCTTAGCATGACCGATATGAAGATATCCGTTTGGCTCAGGAGGAAAACGTGTTTGAATTTTTGAATATTTGCCTTCGGCTAAATCCTCGTCAATAAAATCATGAATGAAATTTGACGGTGCTTTTACTTCTTCGTTCTTTTCTGCTTCTGCCATTATTTATTCTCCTTGTAATATTCAAGTGCTTTTGTAAGTCTTTCTTTAACTCTCTTTTCGCCTAAAAGAGCGGTGATAGAGAAAAGGTCAGGAGTGTTAGTTCTGCCTGTTAAAGCAACACGTATAATTGTTGATACGTCACCAACGTGACCTTTGAAATTGTCAGGATTTTGCTTGTATTCCTTAACGTTGGGAGTGCAGCCGCACGGCTCGCAAATTGATTTAATTCTTGAAAACCAAGCGTCCTTGTCATCGTTTAAATTAACTTCATCAATGTATTTTTCAAGAACATTCTTTGCAAGTTCGTTTGTTGCATTGCCGCAAAGCTCATAGCAAGGGGTAAACGTTTCATCATACATATAACTGATATAATCCGGAATATCTGACCATTTTGCGAGGTCTTTTCTCGGCTTTTTGTTTTCTCGGTCGATATTAAGAATATCCTTTGCATATTGCTCGTCCTTGGCATAAAGAGCTGCAAGCTTTTCGTTATATTCCTTTGCCCAAGCATTTGATAATTCAAATACTTCTTCGGCGCTCATTTTGCTTATAACGTTTTTGGAAATATCGGTAAGCTTAACAAAGTCAAACAATGCGCCCGACGCACTCATCTTTTTAAGATTGAACGGAAAATCATAAATGCTTGCATTTTGATTTGCCCTTCTCCAATCCTCAAAGTTAGAGTTCAAAATTGTCATCAGATATTCGTTTACCGAAGCGGCAGGGTAGCCAACTTCAGAATAATACGAAACAGCAGCCTCAGGGTCTTTTCTTTTCGAAAGCTTGCGCTTACCGCCGTTTTCCTCCTTCATAATCGGAGCAACGTGGGCATATTTAACAGGCTTGAAGCCAAGTACCTTAAAAAGCTGAAGGTGAAGAGGAACGGAGGCAATCCATTCGTCGCCTCTTGTTACGTGTGTTGTCCTCATCAAATGGTCGTCAATCGCATGAGCAAAGTGATATGTCGGAATTCCGTCTGTTTTAAGAAGAACAACGTCAATAACATTTTCAGGCATTTCAATTTTGCCCTTGATCATATCGTCAAAATAACATTTTTTTTCGATATCGCCCGGTGATTTTAATCTTAATGTCCACGGCATACCGTTTTCAATGTTTTGCTTTATTTGCTCAAATGAAAGGTCACGGCACTTTGCATATTTGCCCCAATAACCCTTTATGTCTTCATTCTCTTGCTGTCGCCTGATTTCGTCAATCTCCTCGGCAGTGCAAAAGCACGGATACGCAAGCCCTTGTTTAACAAGGCTTTTTGCATACGTTTGGTAAATTTCTTTTCTTGCGCTTTGGTAATAAGGTCCGTAATCGCCGATTTCATTTCCATCGCCGATAACGCCTTCGTCAGCCTTAATTGTGTAAACTTCAAGACCTTTGAGCATAGCGTCAACAGCACCGTCAACTTTTCTTTTTTGGTCTGTATCCTCAACTCTTACAAAAAATACTCCGCCTGTGTTCTTAGCCGTAAGATAAGAAGCGAAGCAGGTGTAAAGATTTCCGAAATGAAGATATCCGGTAGGACTTGGTGCAAATCTTGTTACTCTTGCGCCCTCTTTAAGCTGCCTTGGCGGATATTTTTCCTCATAGTATTCAGGTGTTTTGTCTATGCTTGGAAAAAGCAAATCAGCAAGTTCGTCAAAATTCATCATTTTCTCACCCTTATGTATAAAATTCCAATTTAAAATTACATAATATTATTACATAAAATCTATAAATATTCAATATTAAATTATATATTTTTTATTATTTAGAATATTATTATTGAAAATAAACAGATTATGTGATAAATTAAACTATAATCTATATATTATTTTAGATTTTGGGGTTTTAAAATGGGTAAAAGAATAGCACTTTGGGATAATCTTAAGTTATTTTTGATTTTTTTGGTTGTGCTTGGGCATCTTTCGTTTGATTATTTTGATTCAAGCCAAATGTTTCGCACAATTTCAATGGTTATTTATACCTTCCACATGCCGGCATTTGTATTTATAAGCGGGCTTTTTTGTAAAAGGAGCGTTAACAGCGATTCTCCGCCGATTAAGCGTTTTTTCTCTTTTATGATGCTCTATTTATTTTCAAGAATACTTAATTACATACCTAATATCATCTTCGGCGTGCACTCGTTTTTTGACGTGCTTTCTGCCAAGGACGAGCCGTGGTATATGATGGCAATGGCGCTTTGGTATATGATGGCATGGGCAGTAAGAAAGATTGATTCAAAATATATACTTATTACAAGTATAGTATTCGGATGTTTTATCGGATATATGAAAGGCAATACCGATTTTCTTTGCATTATGCGCCTGATAACGTTCTTCCCGTTCTTCTATGCGGGTTGTGTGCTTGATTTGGATAAGGTCAATAAGGTTACGTCAACTAAGTCAGCAAGGATATTTTCGGCAATATATTTTTTCGCTTTTGTACTCATAATTACGCTTACTGTTGACTACTCGCAGGAGCTTTTCCCGCTTTTAAGCGGACGAAGAAGATATTTTGCACTTGATGACAGCCTTGCCGATTTCGGTTGCCTTTTGCGTCTTGCATATTATGTTGTGGTCGGGCTGTTAATATTCTCTATTGTGTCCCTTTGTCCACGCAAAAAACTCAGAATTACTTCCGGCGGTAGGAAAACGCTTCAGATTTATATTTATCACCGTCCGATTTTATATATAATGGAAAATGCAGGTCTTTTTTATCTTATTCATCAAATTGGTGAAGGCTGGGAATGGGTAGCGATTATCCTTATCTTTGCGCTTACGGCACTTTTGTGTTTTGATTTTTGGCAAAAGCCGATTGATTTTATTATGAATCCAAAATTAAAGGAGAAAGAAAATGCAATTACCAAATGACCCTGTTATGCTTATGAGTGTTATTAATCTTAAGCTTCGTGATTTTTACTCAAACCTTGACGCTTTGTGTGAAGATATGAATGTTGATAAAGGTGAACTTTCAGAAAAGCTTTCCTCGGCAGGCTTTGAATATGACGAAGAGCATAATCAATTTATATAATATCTATGTATAATTTATTATTTCAGCCACAGTTTTTTACTGCGGCTGAATTTTTTTTCAAAAAAGTATTGACTTTTTGAAAAATATGTGTATAATCTAAATTGTAATCGATACAAAATAACATTCGTTACAAATTAGCACGAAAGGAAGTGAGCAAATGCAGACTAAGGAAATAACAGAACTTTTCAAGCAAAATGGTATTAAGGCAACGGCGCAAAGAATTGCTGTTTATAAATATCTTTATGAAAACAGAATTCACCCCGATGTTGATACCGTTTATAAAAATATGGTTAAGGATAATCCTTCTTTTTCAAAAACTACTGTTTATAATTGCTTGCAGGCGCTTACCGACAGCGGGCTGATTATTCCGGTTGTTATTGAGAGTGAAAAAATCAGATATGATGCCAATCCTAATTTTCATTCGCATTTTAAATGCAGATGCTGCGGAGGAATATTTGATTTCACTTGCAAAATCAGCAATGTTGAGGGCATTGACGGTTTTGATATCGAGCGCAGAGATGTATATTACAGCGGAATTTGCAAAGGCTGTAAAGGAAAAACAAAAAACTAAAAAAATTTTAATTTAAAGGAGTAATTTATTATGGCTAAGAAGTATTATTGTCCGGTATGCGGATACGAAAGTGACGAACCAATCGATGTTTGCCCTGTTTGCGGTGCAAAGATGGCAGTAAGAGAAGAGGGCGAAACCTCTTGGGCTGCAGAGCATAAGGTAGGCATTATCGACGGTGTCAGCGAAGAAATCGTAAACGGCCTTCGTGAAAATTTCCAGGGCGAGTGCACCGAGGTTGGTATGTATCTTGCAATGGCAAGAGTAGCTCACAGAGAGGGCTATCCTGAAATCGGTCTTTATTGGGAAAAGGCTGCTTATGAAGAAGCAGAACACGCTGCAAAATTTGCTGAAATGCTCGGTGAAGTTGTAACAGATTCAACTAAGAAAAATCTTGAAATGAGAGCTGCTGCAGAAAACGGAGCAACACTCGGCAAAACCCAGCTTGCAAAGCTTGCTAAGGAGCAGGGTCTTGACGCAATCCACGACACTGTTCATGAGATGGCAAGAGATGAAGCTCGTCATGGTAAGGCATTTGAGGGTCTTCTTAAGAGATACTTTGCATAAATTTTAAATAAGAATTTGAAAAGGCGGATTTTATCCGCCTTTTCTTTTATAAAGAATGGCGGTTTGTGACTCAAAATAATAAACAGTCGTCTAATATACGGCGGTTAATCTTATAAAAACAACAAAATGTTTGACAAATTGATTAATTTGTATTATTATTGCTGTACTAAATAACTAACGAGGCGAATAAGATGGAAACTGTGTTTACAAATGCAGATTTTATTTCACTTGACGAACATAATAATACATATTCCGTTATGGTTGTAAAAGGCAAGAATATTGTTTATATGGGTTACAGTGTACCGCTTGCTTACGATGATGCAAAAATTGTTGATTTGGGCGGCAGAGCTGTTCTTCCTTTGGTGAATGATAAAATGTGCTTGACCTATAGGAATAATGCAGAGTGTACTAAACTTGAAGCAGGGCAGTCGGCAGACTTTGCCGTTGTTGATAAAAATATACTTAAGGATAACCAAGATTTAAAGGTGATAAGTGTATATATCCACGGTAAGAAAAAAGACTGATATAAATGAAAAATTCCGTTTGAGATTTTCAAACGGAATTTTTTTAATTCACTTTATTTTTTAACTCTCTGCCGTGGATTATATTTTGCGTGTTTTCAAGAATGTTTTTATAAATTCTTTCAACCGTTAAATGTGTAATTCCTGCGATATGAGGTGTTAAAATCAGTTTATCCTTAAGCTTTATATCAAGCAAAGGATTGTCCTTTTCAAGCGGTTCGGGAGTGAAGACATCAAGCCCGGCACCTGCGATTTCGCCTTTTAACAGGGCGTTTTTAAGAGCATTATTATCCACCAAATCCCCACGTGACGTATTTATTAAAAATGCGTCGTTTTTCATTTTTGAAAGGAAATTGTCATCAACCGTATTTATTGTGTCCGGTGTTACCGCAAGGTGGAGAGATACTATATCGCTTTCGCTTAAAAGCTTGTCAAGGTTTACATATTGAACGTTTAACTTCTCTTCAAGGTTTTTATATCTTGTGCGGTTTGTATAAATAACTTTAGCCCCTAAGGCATTACAAAATTCAGCCGTTTTTCTTGCAATATCGCCAAATCCGATTAAGCCGACGGTACATTCGCTAAGTTCTTTTTTTACACCAAAAGAAGCTTTTTTAAACTCGATTTGCCTGCCGTTATATATTTCGTCAACACCCTTTGAAAAATTCCTTAAGCAGCCGAGCATAAGAAACAGCGCAATCTCGCTTACCCCGGTATCGTTTACACCCTTGTTGTTGCAAACAGGTATGCCTTTTTTTGTGGCATATTCAACGTCAATACCCTGATATCCTACACCTTCGCTCATAATAAGCTTTAAATTCGGCATTGAGTCAATAAGCATTTTGTCAAGCGTGCCCATAGCGTCGATAAAAAGTAAATCCGTATCAAATCCGTCTGATAAAAGTTTGTCACTTTCGTTTAATTTAAAAAATTTAACATTATGTTTTTTTATTTCAGGTATGCAGTTAAAAACTTTTTCTCTTGTAGAAACGCTTGAAAAAAACGTTATATTCATATTTTCACTTCTTTTGCAGTTGTTTTAAAAAATATTATATCATTTCAAATACTAAGTGTCAAAAACATTTCGCTTTGATTTGCATATAATAATTTGAGGTGATTTTATGTGCGGCATTGCCGGAATATTAAGCAGCGATATAGATTTAAGAGGAGAAAAGCTTCTTGTTGAAAAAATGGGAAAAACTCTGAAAAAAAGAGGTCCCGATGCAGCAGGCCTTTATCTTACACCAGAGGTGGCGCTTATTCACAGGCGGCTTTCGGTAATTGATGTTGAAAACGGCGCTCAGCCAATGCATTTCGGCAAATATGTTATAGTCTATAACGGTGAGATTTATAATACGGATGAAGTAAGAAATGAGCTTGAAGGCTTCGGTTATAAGTTTGATACTCATTGCGATACCGAGGTTGTATTAAAGGCTTATGATAAATGGGGAAATGAAAGTGTAAAAAAGCTGAACGGGATTTTTGCCTATGCAATTTATGATAAAAAGGAAAACTCACTTTTTGCCTGCCGTGACAGAATAGGTGTTAAACCGTTTTTCTATAATAAAACAAAAAATACATTTTCTTTCGCAAGCAAGATTGATACGCTTTTGTGCCAACCTTATGTTAAAAGTGCGGTTGACGAAGAGGGACTTTATGAGATATTTATGCTCGGCCCCGCAAAAACAATCGGTAAGGCAATTTTTAAGGATATTTGTGAACTTCCGCCCGCTTTTTGCCTGACATATAAAAACGGCGAAATCAAAACATATCCTTATTGGAAATTAGAGGCTAAGGAGTTTGACGAAAACGAGGAGACGGCGGCAGAACATACCTACCTTCTTGTTAAGGACTCGATTGAACGTCAGCTTGTAAGCGACGTGCCACTTGCAACATTTTTATCAGGTGGGCTTGATTCCTCAATTATTTCAAAAATTGCGAGCGATAAATATAAGGAAAGCGGAAAAACGCTTGATACCTATTCGGTCGATTATACGGATAATGACAAATATTTCAAAAAAAGCCTGTTTCAGCCAAATAAGGATTCGGATTATATTGACGTGATTTCAAGCTATATAGGCTCTAATCATTACAATATTGTTTTAAATAATGTTGACGTTGCGAATGCGCTTGAGGAAGCGGTAATCGAACGTGGCGTTCCCGGATTTGTTGATATTGATTCTTCACTAATGCTGTTTTGCAAGGAGGTAAAAAAAGATTTTACCGTTTGCCTTTCGGGCGAGTGCGCCGACGAAATATTTGCAGGTTATCCTTGGTATCATAAAAAAGAGATTCTTTTTGAAAATGTTTTTCCTTGGGCAAGAAATACTAACATTAGGCAAAGAATACTTAAAAATGGATTTTTAAGCGACGGCGAGGAATATTTGCAAAGCGCTTATAAAAATACGCTTAAAAATATATCGTATTTAGAGAGCGACGACAAAATCAATAAAAGAATGAGAGAAATGTTTGTGCTTAATCTAAATTGGTTTATGCAAACGCTTCTTGCAAGAAAAGATAATATGAGTATGGCTTCGTCGCTTGAGGTCAGAGTTCCGTTTTGTGATTACAGGCTTGTTGAATATGCATATAATATGCCGTGGAATATTAAGGCGCTTGACGGCAGGGAAAAGGGAATACTGAGAAAAGCGTTTGAAAACGATTTGCCAAAGGAAATTGCGTGGAGAAAGAAAAGCCCTTATCCAAAAACGCATAATCCCGCTTATTTTGCAAGGGTTAAGGAACTTCTTGCAATTGCGCTTACCGATAAATCGACTCCGCTTATGGATTGGATAGATATTGACAATTTATATCTTCTTTTGCGAAATCCCGACTCACTCCCTGAGCCGTGGTACGGTCAACTTATGGGTATTCCTCAAATTGCGGCTTATATTTATCAAATTTATGCGTGGATTAAGCATTACAATGTTGAATTTGAAATATAATTGTGATATATTTACTGTATAGAATAAGTTATTGATTAGGAATTTTATTATGACAAACGAAGAATATATAAAAGCAATAGATATGCGCACATCAAGAAGAACATATAAAGCAAGAACGCTTGATAAGAGTATTCTTGAAGTGCTGAAAAATATGGTCGATGCAGTTAACGAGGCAAGCGGTCTTGAATTTCAGCTTGTTGAGGACGGAACACCTGCATTCAAGATTTTCTCCGGCAGATTTTCATATATTGCAGTATGCGGCGAAGACAGCGAAGCGGCAAGGATTAAAAGCGGCTATTGGGGAGAGTCAATCGTGCTTCAATGCGTTTATCATGGTTTGGGTACCTGTTGGGTTTCAGGCACTTATGATGAAAATAAAGTTTACAAAGCAATTAATTTGCCAAAAAAGCACAGGCTTTATGCCGTAATAGTTGTCGGTTACGTTAAAGATAAGCTCAGCGCTAAGGAAAAACTTATGTATAACGCAACTCATAAGAATAATAAGCCTTATCAAAAAATGTTTGAGGTTTGCGATAAAAAGCTTCCGCCGTATTATGAATATGCAATGAAGCTTGTTGAAAAAGCGCCGTCTGCCACTAACCGCCGTCCTGTGCATTTCAGATATGAGGACGATATTATTAAAGGTTATGTTGATGAGCCTTATTCGGATAAAAGCCTTGATTTCGGTATTGCGCAGCTCCATTTTCAGCTTGGCGCAGCCGCAAAAGGCATTAAGGGCGAATGGGATAATAACGGCAGATTTTGTACTGAAAATGCCAAGGTGATTAAATTCCCGGAAGCTGAAAATGACGAGAAAGCAAATATACAGGAGGATAACGAAAATGAGTGATGAAATTAAAAAAATTGACGAAATTTCAGAAACGCAAAATGCACCTGAAATAAAAAAAGAAAAGAAAAAGCTTTCAAAAAAAGCTAAAAAAATAATTATCATTGTTGTATCGGTTATTGTATTTCTTCTTGTTGCGGCTGTTGTCGCAGGCGTGTGTGCGCTCAATTCATATTGCAAAACGAAGGATTATACGGTTGTTGCAACAGCAGATGATGTTACTCTTGTGGCTCATCGTGGTATGAGAAGTGTTGCTCCTGAAAATACGACAGCGTCATTTAACGAAGCAGGCAGGCACGGCTATTGGGGCGCTGAATGTGACGTTTACAGAACTAAAGATGGCGTTTGGATTGTCTCTCACGACAGGCATACCTACAGAATGATGGATGAATCCGCTTTTATTGAAAAGAAAACATACGACGAACTTATGGCTATGAATGTTGACAACGGAGTTAATATTGATAAATATAAGGATTTGAAGATGTGTTCACTTGAAGAATATCTTGAAATTTGCAAAAATTATCAAATGACACCTGTTATTGAACTCAAGGGTGAAAACAACACTCAGTATTATAATGAAATTGTAAATCTTACTGAGAAGTATAACCTTAAGCCGGTTTATATTTCGTTCCACCTCGAAAATCTTAAAACTATGCGAAAGCTTGACACCACGAGCAAAATGTATTACCTTGTTCAAAAAATCAGTGAAAAAGATATTAAAGACGCAAGAAGCATTTTGGATTGCGGCATTGATTTTAACGGTAATAAGGAAGCTAATTTTAAAAATGACATTCTTAAAAAATGCCGTGATCAAGGCTTGGACCTCGGTGCTTGGACGATTAACGACCCTGAGGTTATGAAAAAGCTTGAGAAAAACGGTGTAACGCTTATTACAACAGATTCTATTGAGTACGATAAATAAAAATATTATTTAAATAAAAAACGAAGATTCACAATATGTGTTTCTTCGTTTTTTTTTATTTATACAAAAATGGTAATTTGCATTATATTAGAAAGATGTCTTGTAAAACTGTCGAATTTGTCAAGGAAAATGGCAAAATTTTGGTTAATCGGTATATTTATTACAAAAAGGTTACAATTTTGTTGTAACATATTACTATAGATTACAAAATGTAATTTATGTTAAAATGTCAACGTCGCTTATTAAAGGAGGCGTTATATTGATAAAAATACTGAAAAAGGGTATTCTTGCAGTTGTTATGACAGCGCTCATATTAACTCTTTCCCCACTTACAGCATTTTCACAAGAATACAAGCCGAGGCTTACATCTCCAAACGGTGAGCCTTACTATACAAGCAAATTAAACGTTTATTCTCAAACGGGATACGGAATGCCAAACTGTGTTGCTTACGCTTACGGCAGGCTTTATGAGCTTAACGGTGAAGCGCCAAAGCTTAACAGAGGTGATGCAGGTCAATGGTGGAGTATCAATAAAAGAAACGGTTATTATGATTACGGTGACGTTGCCGAAAGGGGTGCAGTAGCCTGTTGGTCAAACCATGTTGCAATAGTCGAAGAAATTAATAAGGACGGCAGCATTACTGTTTCGGAGTCGCATTGGGGCGGCAATTATTTTAACACTAAAACATATTATAATATGTCTTCTCATTACGGACAGAGTTTTTACGGTTATATTTACGCATACACTCCAAAGGATGACGAAAAAGCAAACAGCAAGTCAAATGATAATGAGACGTATACATTTGAAGATACGTATTTTGAGCCACAGGAAAAGACGGCTTTCACCGCTCTTGAATTTAAGCAGAGCAACAATCAAATTATGAATCCCAATAACAGTTTTATTTTAAATTCAAAATAATAAAAATACGAATATTTATTGAATTAATTAAAGGTGTAATCCCGACAACAGCAGGATTACACCTTTTTCTTGTTTTTATTTAGTTTAAACCGTTTTTAATTCTGTAAGTCATTGATGACTGATGTCGGCTTCCCCAAGCAGCATAGATAATTATTGAAATAACATTTGCCACCGAGATAATTGCAAACATATGATTATATCCAATGCAGTCAATAAGAACTCCGGCAATGCCGCCGCCTATTCCTATTCCTATGTCATATGCACAAAGGAATGTTGAATTGGCAGCGCCCCTGCGCTCAGGCGGAGCGATATTGACTGCCATTGCCTGAAGCGAAGGTTCAATTCCGCCAAAAGCAAAGCCTGATAATACAGATGAAATTATAAATGTAATATTATTAGGAATAAACGCAAGCAAAAGTAATGCCGCAAACATAAAAATATTACATATATATACAAATATGCCTTCGCCTTTTTTATCGGCTTGTTTGCCGATAAACACTCTGGTTAATAACAGTGCAATTGCCATAACGGTGAAATAAGCACCGCCGGAAATAGTTATCTTGTCAGATTGCGATGCAAATTTAAGAGTGTAATTCTCAAGTGCTCCGTAAGTTAAAAGAAATATAAGCACAACACACGAAGCAGGCAAAGCATCTTTATCTATAAGATGTTTGATGTTGAATGGCTTTCTTGCAATATTAAGTTTAGGCAGGCTTAAAAAAGCATACAAAAACAGGCATAATATCATACACCCCGTTGAAGTTGCAAAAAGCGTTGTAAAACTTTTATTCATTAACTTTTCACCGATTGCGGGAGCGCAAGCGGTTGCGAGAGCGGTTGCCATTCCAAACATTCCCATTCCTTCGGAAAATCGCTCTTTAGGAATAATATCAGAGGCTATTGTAGACGTTGACGTGTTTGAAAAAGCAAGAGCAAATCCGTGAATCATTCGAAATATAACAGCAAGAGCAATTGAGGATAAGGCAGTATAGACAAGCAAATACCCCATTGGCATAAGCGCCATACCGATAATACCGATAAGCAAAATCAATTTCCGCTTTCCGTTATCAAGCATCCAGCCGACAAACGGACGGCATATAACCGATACAACGCAAAAAAGCGTGACACACAGACCGGATATGCTGTCTGAATATCCGAGATATGATATAAAAAACGGAAAAGTAGACAGTATCATTAAGTGATTTAAAAAAACAAGAAAATTAACAATGATAATTATAATGAAATTCTTGCTCCATAATTTTACATTTTTTTCTTTCATATAGCACCTTCTGAATTTTATTTGAGCAAAAATAAAAAGCGCAAGCCCATCCGGACTTACGCTTTTCGCTACTCGATGTATTGATTTTATCACTTTGTATTGCAAAAAGTCAAATGTTTTTTGAAAAATAAATTATACTTTTTTGTTGCGCTTAAAAATTTATTCTTCCCATTTCATAATGGTCTTACCAAATGACTTTTGTGTGTCTTTTTCAAATGCATTTTTAATATCGGTTGTAGTGCGAACTACATTGACAGAATTGATAAGATTGCCGAGGTAGTCGATAATCTCAGGATGCTTTTTATACATATCAACAGTCTTTGCAAAATCCTTAACACCGCTTCTTGACGAGCCGAATACACGAAGACCTTTTTCAAGAATCATTCTTGTATTAATAGGGACAGGATATTCGCTGACACCTAAGATTGAAATAGTGCCTTCAGGCTTTATAAGACCGATAATTTGCTCAATTGCAATCGGACTTCCGTTTCCGCCTACACATTCAAATGCGTGGTCAGTAGTAAATCCATCCGGAACTTCGTTTACAAGATGGGTTTCGTCTGCAAACGTGAAATCCGCAAGCTTGTCGCTTGAAGTGCCGAAAACGACGATTTTAGATTTTGGAAAATGATATTTTAAGAATAAAGAAGTTATATATCCGAGGTTGCCGTCACCCCAAACGGAAATGGTATTTCTTCTTGCGTGCGCAATCTTGTCAAAGCGTGAAATGGCATGAACTGAAACAGAAACAATCTCAGTAAATGCAGCAACAGTCATATCAATATCGTTTGGAAGCTTAACAAGCCTTTTAGGCGAAATTTCAACAAATTCCTGCAAAAAGCCGTCCATAGACGAGCCACAGAATTTTGAAGAACGAAGATAGTTCTCGGCAATAAATTCGTCTTTTTCAACGGGAGCGTTAGGAACCATAACAACTTTGTCGCCGGTTTTAAATGTTCCCGTAGGGTCAAGAAAAACTTCGCCTACACCTTCGTGAATAAGCGCCATAGGAAGCTTTTCGGCAAGCACCTTTGCATCACGTGTTCCGAGATAATATCTCATATCTGCATTGCAGATAGACAAATAGGTAGGCCTTACAATTGCGTTTTCACCAAAAAGGTTGATATCTTCAAAAGCAATCTCAAATCTTCTTGGGGCAACGAGCCTGTAAACAGTATTAATCATCGCTTTCGTCCTCCAACAAAGACTTGGCAACCTTAAGGTCATAAGGATATGTTATTTTCATATTAAAGGTTTCACCCTCAACAAGCGCAACATTTTCGCCTTTAATAACAAATATCTTAGCGGCGTCTGTAAGAATATCTTTTTCCTCGTCTGAAAGCGAATTGTAAATATTCTTAAGTTTAAGTGCATTGAAAGATTGCGGAGTTTGACCTTGATACATTTTGCTTCTGTCAGGGATTGAACTAATAACAGTGTTGTCATTAGCCTCAACAATCGTATCTGTAGCGGGAACGACAGTATCGCAAGCGCCGTACTGCTTTGCAAATTCAATGTTTTCTTTAATAATTCTGCCCGTAACAAAAGGACGAACGCTGTCATGAGTAACAATAATTGTATCGTCGTTGAGGTTGCCCTCGGCTTCGATAAACTTAATTGCATTCATAATAGTTTCGTTTCTTGTATCGCCGCCCTCGATAACGGCAATCTTGTCACTTGCAGGGGCAATGTGCTTTTCGATAAGATTTTTTGTATGTTCAACCCATTGCTTAGGGCAGAGAACGATAATCTTTTCGAAATCCGGAACAGCAAAAAATTTCTCTATCGTGTAAACAATGATAGGCTTGTCCTTTACCGTAAGATATTGCTTAGGCTTGTCGCCGCCCATTCTTGAGCCGACACCGCCGGCTAATATAACTGCATAAACCATAAATTTAAACTCCTTGTAAGGTTTGTTATATATTTGTATATTTATATTATATATCTAAATTTTCTAAAATCAAGTCTGTAACTCTCTCACTTGATTTTCCGTCAAGGTCGTCAAAGAATTTGTTTTTAAATCCGTCAACCTTTTCGCTTTCAAAATCCTTTTTATTAATTGCATTTATAAGCTCGTTTTCGCTGAAAACAATTTTTCCCGGAACAAATCCTTCAAAATCGTAATAGAAATCTCTGCTTGCTATGTAATCGTATAAATCAAAAGCATAAAACATCATAGGAATATTTAAAAGCGAAGCTTCAAAAATAACGCTTGAATAATCGGTTACAAGCAAATCGGTAACAAATAAAAGGTCGTTTAATTCGTCCTCGTCGCTCATATCAATTATCATATCGCTGTATTTTTCCGGAATTTCAAATCTTTCCTCGCAAAACGGGTGAAGCTTAATAAGTATTGCATATTCTCCGCCCAAGCCCTCGTATGCTTTTTCAATATCAAATGCGTCTGTCGGGTAAAATGCACTCATTTGACCGTTGCCCCTAAAGGTCGGCGCAAAGAGCATTATTTTTTTGTTTTTAAGTTGAGGATATCTTTCATAAAACGAAGAACGGATTTTGCTTGCATATTCCTTGTCCATAAATATATCGGTTCTCGGAATACCTGTTGCAACAACGTTTTCGTCACTTAATCCAAAGCCTTCGGCATAATGCTTTGCAATCTCCTGTGAGCTTACTATTGCATAGTCATACATTCTGTGGTTAGGGTCTGTTTGCTTAGGGCCGCCCTTTTTGCCAAGACGTGTAAAGCCAAATGTCTTAAACGCTCCGCAGGCATGCCAAAGCTGAAAAAGCTTAATATCATCACGCTTTGTAACTAAATTCAAAAGCCTGAAATAGTCATCAACAATAACAACCTTTGACGTTGCATAAAGCTTGAGAAATTTAATTATATTTTTAATTTTCCTGTGACCTGCCGGGTCGGAGAACATAAGAAATTTAAAATCAATGTCATCTCTGTCTTTTATAAGGTTATAAACAAATTCGGGATTTCCGCCTATTTCGTCACGCCTGCCCGACATAAAGGTGATACGATTTTTAACAACAGGCTTTTTTGATAAAATTTTGTAATAAATTCTTGCAAGCTCATAGAGCGGCAGACGTATATTTTCAAGAAAATTATCCTTTTTAAAACTCGTTTTAATAAAAGACGAAACATTGATTTTGATTTGAACAAAAATGTTTTTCCAAATTCCTTCAATGTCTTGCGTTTTTCTTCTCGGCAAAATGTCAAGCGCTGCCAAAAAACCGTCAACAATGAAATATGGAAGCAAAACGACACTTAAAACAATTCTTAAAACAAAGAAAAATAATCTTAAAAGAGGAACTATTATCACACTTTTTTCAACAAAATTCCTATTGCTTCTGTTTTCGGGAGTTTGATGAATAATAAATTTGCTGTTTTCACAGTCAAAATCGAATGTGTAAATATTTTTAGGAGTCTTTCTGTCATTAATAAATTCCGACTCCTCCGAAAATACGGTTACACCGTCAAAACATTCATATTCAATATACTGCTCGTCAAGTTCAATATTCGGATTTTCAGTCAAAACGTTAGTGGAAACTGTGAATGGGACGCCTATAACCTCATTGTCTCCGTAATAAAAGTCAATCCTGACATTTATGTCGTCTTTGCAGTCGTAGTTATAATATATATCGTCAAGGTAAAATGAATAAGTGCAAACAATGATGCACGAGTCACTCTGCTTTTGCCTGAAATAATTTGTTACAAGAAAAGGCAATCTTCTCGTTTTTTTGCCGCATTCAAAAATGATTTTTGCTTTTGGTGATGTGACATCAATGTCAAACGGACAGCTTATTGAAACTGAAATGTTAAGCTTGTCCCTTTCTATATTCATTTTGTTGATTATCATTTTGCAATCAAACATTGTTATCTAAAAGCTCCTTTGTAAATTCAACAACATTCTTTGTGGCTTCGCCTGTTTTATCGCCAAAATATCTTTGCCTAAACGGCTTAACAAGCTCTTGATTATAATCCTCGTTATTGATTGAGTCTGTCATTTCATCGGTGTTTAAAACGATTTTTCCGGGAACGAATGATGCAAAGTTGCAATAAAAATCCCTGTCCCTGCTGTATTCATTAAGGTCGAAAGCAAAAAACAGCATAGGCACGTTAACAATAGACGCTTCAAAAATAACGCTTGAATAATCGGTAATAAGCAAATCGCTGACAAATAAGAGGTCGTTTACATCATATTTTGAAGTGAGGTCAATTAATCTGTCTTTATATTTGGCACTGCAGGTTGGCCTCTCTGAAAGATATGGGTGCATCTTAACTGCAATTACCCAATCGTCGCTGATTTTATCAAATATTTTGTCAACTTCAAATTTTTCAATAGGATAAAAGCAATTGCCCATACCGCCGCCACGGAAAGTCGGAGCAAATAAAAGTATCTTTTTTCCTTTAAATTCAGGATTTTCTTTGTAAAATCTTTTTTTGAATCTTTTTTTGTAGTTCTCATCTTCAAGTACGTCGCATCTCGGCGAACCTAAGGCGATAACTTTATCCATTGAAACACCGAAACCCTCGGCATAATAAGGTATAACCTCATTGGAGCTTACAATAACGTAGTCGTACTGCCTGTGGTTAGGGGAACTTTGGCGAAGATAGCTGTCACGACCGAGCCGTGAAAAGCCAAATGTTTTAAACGCACCGCAAGCGTGCCAAAGCTGAATAAGCTTAACGTCATCTTTTTTCTTTAGATAAGAAAGAAAATGATAATAGTCGTCAACAAAAACTACCGAACTTGTTGCATAAAGCTTGAAAAACTTGAACAGGTTAGGTAAATTTGCCTTTAATCCGCCTTTTTTGCAAAGTACGGTTATGTCAACATTGTTTAATTTGGTCATCTCAAAAAAGACCGATTTGATATTTCCTGTCAATCTGTCGGAACGGTTGGATAAAAAAGTAACCTTGTTAGGCTGAACTTTCATTTTGCGATACGGCAAAAACATAGCCGACATCAAAGCCGTAACAATCATTTTTGAGCGCTCTCTTTTGCTGCTTGAAAAGAAATGAGAAAGTATATTTTTCTTTTTAATCGGGATAATCAATTCTTTTTCCGGTTTAACAATAATGCTTTCTCCGTTGCCGTCACTGAAAAGAAAATTTACTCTTACATTTTGACTTTTCCTGTCGTTATAAAATAAAAAAGGAGTGTCAAAAATACCTATTGCAATTGCCTTGTTTTTGTTGCAAGATTTTAAATCCATAGGTAATATTCTGTTGTCGTTTTCGCCATAAAAGCAAGCGGAAATTCTCGGATAATAAAGCTCTCTGTCACCCTCGAGCTCCGCCGTTAATTCAACATAATTGTTCGTCACATTCAAATTGACTATGTTTATTTTATAGTCACCCATATAAAACCCTCGTATAAAACCCAAAATAATGAGATTTGAAAAGTTGCAAAATCTCATTTTAACTTATATATAATATCACATTAATTAGTTCTTGTCTATAAAATAAATATAATAATTTTATTACATTTATGCATTAAAAGCTAAAAAAATAAGACTATCGTTGTAAACGACAGTCTTATTTTTTAAAAGATGTCTCTTGATAAATCGTTGCGTATTCTCTCGCTGTTTTTCTTCATAGTATCAAGAACCTTGACGAATGTACTCATCTCGTTATCGGTAAGATTGCTTGCAAGGTCATAGAAAAAGTGAGTAATTTCCTTAGAACACGCCTCGTTAATCATTTCAGCCGCAGGGGTCGGCACAACCTTTTTCAGCCTTGCGTCAATAATTACGCTTTTGCGCTCAATTAATCCTTCGCTTTCAAGCTGCTTAAGAATTGTTGAAACCGTAGAACGGCTTAAATCAAATTCACGCTCAATATCTCTTTGAAAAATATCCTTATCCTTATTTTCACACAGATATGAAATAATATATCCGTTTGCTGCACCGAGCATATTCGGATATGCCTTTTTTTGTATTTCGGTTGAGCGATGGTCATAAAAGTTAGAAACCGCTATTAAATTTGAGCCTATTTTGCTTGCGTTAAATTCGTCCAATTTTAATGCCTCCGTATTCTTACAATGCTATTTTAATATATTTTCTTTTTTATATCAATAAAAATATTCAAAATTTTTGCTAAATTTTGACAAACTTGTTATTTATTCACGTTGACAATTATGTTTATTGTTGGTATACTTATTGAGTAGAAATATGTCGATTTTTTGAAGGTGTGAGTGATTATGACAAAAAATAAAGTTCATGTAAAAATAGGCGGCGCAAGTTATACAATCGTGACTGAGGATGAGGCGGAATATGTCGAGGCTCTTGCTGACGAAATAAGCGAGAATATGAGAGCTATTATTAATTCAAATCCTTCTCTTTCAATGACTCAGGCGGCTGTTCTTGTTGCACTTGATAATGCCGATGCAAGCAAAAAGGCTACTGCATCTGCCGATAATCTTCGTGCTCAAATTAAAGATTATCTTGAGGACAGCGCAAGGGCAAGAATGGAGGTTGACGTTGCAAGACGTGAGGTTGAGCGTCTTAACCGTGAAATCTCCGATTTAAGAGATAAGCTTGCCGCAAAATAAATCTATTTTTATTGAGAGAAAATTATGAATTTTGAAGTTTTGGCTCCTGCCGGTAGCATGGAGTCGCTTATTGCCGGTGTGCGCAGCGGTGCTAATGCGATTTATCTTGGTGGTAAATCCTTTAACGCCAGGCGCAATGCCGGCAATTTTGATAATGAAGAGCTTAAAAGAGCGGTTGAATATTGCCACAGCCACGGTGTCAAGGTTTACTTAACACTTAATATTCTTGTACGTGACGACGAGATGGAAAATGCGTATAACACGGTTAGAGATGCGCTTTTATGCGGTGTTGATGCATTTATTGTTCAGGATATCGGTGTCGCAAAAATGATTAGAGAGCATTTTCAAAACGCAAGGCTTCACGGCTCAACACAAATGAGTATTATGACCCCGAGCGGAGCAAAAGCGGCAAAGGAAATGGGCTTTTCACGTATTGTTTTGCCGAGAGAAATGAGCCTTGAGGAAATTAAAGAAATAAGGGAAAGCACAGATTTGGAACTTGAACTTTTTGTTCACGGTGCACTTTGTATGTCTGTTTCGGGTCAATGCTATCTTTCAAGCGTTATCGGCTCAAGAAGCGGAAACAGGGGGCTTTGCGCTCAGCCGTGCCGCTTGCCGTTTACCGCCGGTGGAAATGCTACACACGCTTTATCTCTTAAGGATTTAAGCCTAATCGGCGAACTTGACAAGCTTGACGGAATAACAAGCCTTAAAATTGAGGGCAGAATGAAAAGACCGGAGTATGTTTCGGCGGCTGTCAGCGCAGTTAAAAAGGCGATTGACGGCGAATACTCATCAAGTGATGAGTTTATGCTTAGAAGTGTTTTTTCACGCAGCGGTTTTACAAACGGATATCTCAATTCCAAACTTGGCAAAAATATGTTTGGAACAAGGCAAAAAGAAGATGTTGTTGCAGCGAATAATGTTTTAAAGGAAATAGCAAGAAATTATGAAAAGGAAACGCCGTTAATCCCGCTTGATATATTCTTTAAATGCCATGATAATGAAAAAGCGGTGTTGATTGCCAAAAGCGATAAAAAAGAGGTTACCGTTATAGGCGATGTGCCTGAAAAAGCAATTAATAAGCCTATGAGTGAGGAAAGCTTAAAAGAAAGGCTTTCAAAATTCGGAGGCACGCAATATTTTTTAAAAAATATTGAAATCAATCTTGATGACGGTCTTATTTTGCCCGCTTCAAAGATTAATGAAATGCGAAGAAATGCCGTTTCAAAGCTTGATGAGCAGGAAAAAATCGAACTGCAATATAAGCCGTTTAATGTTTTTCTTCCAAAATATAATCAGCCTGATAAGCCTTATGCCACGGCATCTTTTTCAAATGCAAGTCAAATACCTGACAATCACCCGTTTGAGCGTGTGTTTATACCTGTTAATTCCTCGCTTGAGGATTTTGTTGATAACAGGGCAGGAGTTGTTTTGCCGAGAGGGCTTTTTGGAATTGAACGAGAACTTAAAATAAGGCTTGAAAAGTTAAAAAAAGCCGGAGTCAACAAGGCGCTTTGCGGCAACATAGGTTCATATACCCTTTGCGAAGATATGGGTTTTGAGGTTTACGGTGATTTTGGTCTTAATGTTTTTAACTCTCTTAGCGCAAACCAAATCGACCACCCGATTTTGTCCTTTGAGCTTACGCAATCGCAAATTAATAATATTAATGCACGTGATAAGGGTATGATTGTATACGGCTATTTGCCGCTTATGCTTAATCGCAATTGCCCTGTTAAAAATGATATAGGCTGTTTTGAATGTGATAAGCACGGCAGGCTGACGGACAGAAAGGGTATGGAATTTCCTGTTATGTGCAGTGATTTTCCTTGCGTTGAATTGCTTAATTGCCATCCGCTTTATATGCTTGACAGGCTTGATGAAGTCAAAACTGATTTCATTCATTTCTATTTTTCAATTGAAAGCAAAAAGCAGGTTGAAAAAGTTATTGCTCTTTATGAAAACAGAGGAAAGCCTGATTTTAAATATACGAGAGGGCTTTATCAAAGAGGTACTTTATAATGATTATTTTAGCGTCAAAATCACCGAGAAGAAAAGAACTTTTGTCACTTATAACAGATGATTTTACAGTTGACAGTGCAGAGGTTGACGAAACGCTTCCGTGCGATATCGAACCTGATAAAGCGGTCGAATATTTGTCTAAAATCAAGGCTCAGCCATTTAGAGAAAGCGGAAAAATCGTTATCGGTGCGGATACGGTTGTTGCAATTGACGGCAAAATTTTAGGCAAGCCGAAGAATGAAAAGGATGCTTTTTTAATGCTTAAAAATTTGAGCGGTAAAGAGCATAGTGTATTTACAGGAGTCACCGTTATAAAAAATGATAAAGAAGTGACATTCAGCGTCCAAACCAAGGTCAAGTTTTTTGAACTTGATGACAGGGAAATTGAGGATTATATTTCAAGCGGCGAACCGTTTGATAAGGCAGGCGCTTACGGTATTCAAGGTAAGGGGTCACTTTTTGTTGAAAAAATCGACGGCGATTATTTCAATGTTGTCGGTTTGCCAATCAGTTGCCTTGCAAGGCAACTTAAAAGCATTTAATGACTTAAATGTTTTTCTTTTTACAAATAGTTGTTAAAAAAAGTAATAATTGTCTAAAATAAACTTGAAAAAAGAAAAAAACTGTGTTATCCTATATGTTGAGGGACAAACTGCTGTTTTACCCGCTGTAATATATATGGTTACAGTGAAGATGATTAATCTACAGTTATTACCTAAAAATTATACTATAGGCAGTTTATATGTCTATTAAATCGAAAGGAGATTGTTATGGCAGCAGATTTACATTGTCATACAAAACTCAGCGACGGATCTGTTGGTATAGAAGACCTTATTGTTATAGCTCAAAAGAGCGGTATCGAAACTATTGCCATAACAGACCACGATTGTCTTGCAGGTACAGTTAGGGGGCAGGTTATCGGTAAGCGCTACGGCGTAAATGTTATTCCGGGAGTGGAACTTTCCTCATTTGATAATAATGCAGGCAAAAAGGTTCATATTCTTTGTTATCTTGCCGATACTCCGGACAGGCTTGAGGGGCTTTGCAAGCGTACTTCGGTTGCACGTAAAAGAGCAGGTCAGATAATGATGCTTAAGGTTGCGGCAAGATTTCCGATTTCAACCGAATTTATTATCAGCCACGCTTCAGGCTCGACAAACCTTTATAAGCAACATATTATGCATGCACTTATGGATGCCGGATATACAAATCAAATATTCGGCGACCTTTATAATGCGCTTTTCTCACCTGACAGTGAAACAAATCTTTTGGCTCCTACCAAATATCCGGACGTCAAAGAGGTTATTGATGAAATTCACGGTGCAGGCGGCATTGCCGTTCTTGCTCATCCCGCTTTTCTTAACAATTTTGACGAGATTGACGATTATATTGAAATGGGGCTTGACGGAATTGAGGTTTGGCACCCGTCTGCTACAGATGCGGATATTGAAATGCTTGGCAGTATTTGCAAAAAGCATAAGCTTCTTATGACGGGCGGTTCTGATTTCCACGGAATTTACGGTTCATCTACAGTTACACTCGGAACGTGCACAACTCCTGATGAGCATCTTGATAAATTAATGGGCTACAAGGCAAAGAAAAAAAGAGCTCAGCGCAAGGCAGAAAAGGAAGCACTTGCAAATGCGGCAAAGCTCTGATATTTTGTATGACTCCTCCAACGCAGTTGGGGGATTTTTTTTATAATATAAAATAACCGCCAAACCTTTCAAAAAGGTCAGCGGTTATTTTTATTTTTGATTTATTTAGTCTTTGAAGGCACATAGTCAAAGCTTGAAGCGTTGTAGCCGAAATATTTTTCAACCATAGGGGTAAATTCGTCCTTGTCGTTGTAATCCGGACTTTTAAGTTCATAAATTGCTTCGTTCCAATTTTCAACAACCCAATCGCCTTTTTTGAACATAAACGCATACGATATTTTATCAAGTTCGCCGTTTAATACTTGATATTTTTCTGCATTTTCAAGCGGTGAGAAGTTGAATTCGTCTGTAATTACTGCGTCAACACTGCCGTTGTCAAGAGCGGAAAGCGCATCCTCAATTGTAGGGTAAAGAGTATTTTTGTTGTTGTTTTTAATTGTGGCGTTTTTATCAAGTGCAGCTTTTGCAATGTCGGTAACTACCGCAAGCTTTTTGCCTGAAAGGTCGTTGTAGTCGGAAATGTTGTTGCCTGATTTGGTAACGGTAATAATCCTGTTTGTGATGATATCGTTAGTAAAACTGAAATCCTCATTTACTGAGCCGACATTTTTTTGAACAGCGCCAATCATAGTGTAAGCAATAAATTCATCGCCGTCTTTGTTTGTATAAGCAACATCGTCGCCAACCTTGTAATCCTTGTCAACTTTTACGAATTCGTAATTTTTTGTATCGTTTTTAACGTTATCATAGATTTTCTTAAACAAATCAATATCAAAGCCTGCAAGCTTGCCGTTCTTGCCTTTGAAAAGGAAAGGCTCAACCTCGTCGGTATAGGCAATAAGCATTGTTTTATCCGTTATTTTGTCAGCTTCGCCGCTTTTTGAACAGCCTGCAAATGCACTTGCAATAAGTATGCTGCATAATGCAATAGCAAATATTTTTTTAAAAACTTTCATATTCTTCAACCTTTCTGCCAAAACAGATTTCATATAAACTATACTTAATTTTATATTATTGAGGGTATAAAGTCAACAAATTTATTTAATTAATCAAAAACTAATTTTATATGTGCGATTGACAAATCAATATTATAAGAGTAAAATGGCGAGTGAACATTATTTTATAGTTTACTAAGAGGAAAAAAAGATGCTTACATTAGACAGAGTATACAAGGCTAAAAGAGTTTTATCTGAAGTCGTAAGGCAGACAGATATGATTCGTGCCAAAAACATCAATTCTCAATGCGATGTTTATTTAAAAACGGAAAATTTGCAGGTTACAGGCTCGTTCAAGGTGAGAGGCTCATATTTTAAAATAAGCCAGCTTTCAGACGAGGAAAAGAAAAAAGGCGTTATCGCCTGCTCTGCAGGTAACCACGCTCAGGGTGTTGCTCTTGCGGCTACCAAAAACGGAATCAAGTCACTTATTTGCTTACCTGACGGCGCACCTATCAGTAAGGTTGAGGCTACAAAGCGCTACGGTGCCGATGTTTGCCTTGTAAAAGGCGTTTATGACGATGCTTACAATAAGGCAATCGAACTTCAAAAAGAAAAGGGATATACATTTATTCACCCGTTCAACGACCCTGATGTTATTGCAGGTCAGGGTACAATCGGTCTTGAAATTCTTGAACAGCTTCCGGATGTTGACGTTGTAGTTGTTCCAATCGGCGGCGGCGGACTTATTGCCGGCGTTGCATACACAATTAAGCAGATTAACCCTAATTGCAAGGTTTACGGCGTTCAGGCAGCAGGTGCTCCTTCTATGAAGAACAGCGTCGCCGACGGAAAAATTGAAACACTTAAAAATGTGCAAACTATTGCAGACGGTATCGCAGTTAAAACTCCCGGTACTAATACTTTTGAGCTTATTAAGAAGTATGTTGACGGTATTTATACAGTAAGCGATGATGAAATTGCTCTTGCAATTCTTACTCTTATGGAACAGCAAAAGCTTGTTTCAGAGGGCGCAGGCGCAGTTCCTGTTGCAGCAGTTATGAACGGCAAAATTCCGGATATTGAGGGCAAAAAGGTCTGCTGTCTTGTATCGGGCGGTAATATCGATGTTACAATTCTTTCAAGAGTTATTGAAAGAGGACTTAAAATGGGCGGCAGAAGTGCGTCTATCACTATTGCTCTTTCCGATAAGCCGGGCCAGCTTCTCGGCGTCAGCAAGATTGTTGCAGATAACGGGGCTAACGTTGTATCTGTTAATTATGACAGCACTGACCTTGATATGAATATTACCGATTGCTATCTTAAACTCGGTATTGAAACAAGAAATTATCAACATATTGTTCAAATTAAAAATGCACTTAAAGACGCAGGCTTTGAAGTTTGCGACTGATTATAGGAGGGTTTTACAATGGAATATGTATCAACTAAAAATGCGCCGGGTGCAATCGGTCCTTATTCACAGGCAGTAAAGGCAAACGGCTTGCTTTTCACTTCAGGTCAAATTGCAATAAATCCTGAAACTAATACAGTTGAGGCTAAAACTATTGAGGAACAAACACATCAGGTTTGCAAAAACCTTACTGCTGTTGTTGAGGCGGCAGGAACTACTATGGATAAGGTAGTTAAAACAGTTTGTTTTCTTGCAGATATCAATGATTTTGCAAAGTTTAATGAGATTTACGGCACATACTTTACTTCAAAGCCGGCTCGTTCCTGCGTAGCGGTTAAGGATTTACCAAAGGGCGTACTTTGTGAGGTAGAAGTAATCGCTGAATTATAATAAGCAGTATAGAAAATCCCGTGTTCGATTGAGCACGGGATTTTTTGATTGGATTATATTTCTTTTATAATTTCTTTCATAAAAGCAGAAAATTCCTTTTCAACCTTTTTGCCTGTTTCCATAACCTCAATATGGGTGAGAGGTTGGTCGAGTATGCCTGCTGCCATATTCGTCATACACGAAACGCCCAAAACTTTCATTCCTGCGTGCACTGCGGCAACAACTTCGGGAACGGTTGACATTCCGACTGCGTCTGCTCCTGCTACTCTTAAAAATCTTATTTCCGCCGGTGTCTCAAACATAGGACCCTTGCAGTAGCAATATACACCCTTGCGAATATTAAGACTGCATTTTTCAGCCGCCTTTTCTGCTTTTTTAATAAGTTCTTTGCTGTAAGCTTCGCTCATTGACGGAAAACGGGTGCCGAGCCTGTCATCATTTTTGCCAAACAATACACTTTCGCAAAACAAACCTATATGGTCTTTTATAATCATTAAATCGCCCGGCTTATAGTCAAGGTTTACTGCGCCGGCAGCATTGGTTACTATATAATTTTCAATTCCCAAAAGCTGAAATACACGAACGGGAAGCGTAACTTCCTCTGCGCTGTAGCCTTCATAAAGATGAAATCTACCCTGCATTGCGACGATGCTTTTGCCTGCGATTTTGCCGAAAATCAGCTTTCCTGCGTGACCGGGTACGGTAGATACAGGGAAATTAGGAATATCTTTATAGTCAAACTCAACCTCTTTTTCAATCTCTTTTGCAAAAGGTCCGAGTCCGCTTCCGAGAACTATTGCTGTTTTGGGAATATTATTGATTTTTGATTTAATAAAATCAGCCGTTTGCTTTGCTTTGTCATAAAGGCTCATATTTTACACCTCTTTAGGAAATTCTATAATTAGATAATATACTAATATTTAAAAAAAATCAAATATAGACAAATTTTTTATAAAATTTCTAAAAAAATCTGTAAATCCGCCGATTGACAGTTGGTTTTAGAGTGATATACTAATAAACCGTAATTTTATTTTGGTTTGGTGAAAAATATTGAAGTATGTAAAGCAATTTTTAATCATTCTTTTGATTTCGTTTATAGGCGAAGGGCTTAATTATCTGATTCCCGCTCCTGTTCCGGCAAGCATTTACGGAATGGTGATTTTATTTGTTTGCCTTTGCACAAAGGTCGTTAAGCTTGACGATGTTAAAGATACGGGAATGTTTCTTATTGAAATTATGCCGCTTATGTTTATTCCTGCAGGTGTAGGTCTTATGAAAAGTTGGGGAGTTTTAAAACCGCTTGTAGTTCCTGTACTTGCCATAACAGTTGTTTCTCTAATCGCAGTTATGGCTGTCAGCGGTCGTGTTTCTCAAAAAATTATTGCAAAAAATGATAAAAAAAGAGAAAGCGAGGGCGCTTTAAATGAGTAATTTTTTTGAAAGCTCCGCTTTTTTGGGAGTTGCCGTCAGCCTTTTGTCATATGCTCTCGGCTCGTTTTTAAAGAAAAAGTTTAAAACCGGCATTTTTAACCCATTGCTTATTTCTATTGTAATTACAATAGTATTTCTTTTGACTTGCAATATTGATTATGATACGTATAATGACGGCGCAAAATATTTGAGTTGGCTTTTAACCCCGGCGACAGTTTGCCTTGCAATTCCGCTTTATCAGCAAATTGAACTTTTGAAGAAAAATCATAAGGCTGTGCTTGTCGGTATTCTGTCAGGCGTTTTAACAAGCCTTACAACAATTATGATTTTGGCATTTATTTTTAAACTTTCGCACAAAGAATATGTAACGATGCTTCCTAAATCTATCACTACCGCTATAGGAATAGGAGTCAGTGAAGAACTTGGAGGGTATGTTACAATTACTGTTGCGGTCATTATTTTAACCGGAGTTCTCGGCAATATTTTAGCAGAAGGAATTTGTAAGCTGTTTAAAATCAATCATCCAATCGCAAAGGGCATTGCAATAGGCACTGCTTCTCACGCAATAGGAACGGCTAAGGCTATGGAACTCGGCGAGATTGAGGGCGCTATGAGCAGTCTTTCAATCGCAGTATCAGGTATACTTACGGTAGTCGGTTCAATAGGTTTTGCAAAAATCATATAAGAAAAATCCCAAGACAAAAAATCTTGGGATTTTTGTTTTTGGGGGAGGGAAATCGTAGGGGCGACCACTGGTCGCCCGCTACTCAAACACATATTTTCTTTTAATGTTAATCTAATGCGTCTGATACGGCGTCGCCTGCTTTGTCAACTGCGCCGCCTACACCGTCGGCAACGTCATTTGCGCCCTTGCCGATGTCGTCACCGACCTTATCAGCCTTTTCTCCCGCCTTGCTAACTGCACTGCTTGCTTCGCTTTCTGCTTTATCTGTCGTATTTGTATCGCTTACGGTGGTTTGGCTTGAAGGGAGAGTGGTTGTTGTTATATCGTTTTTGTCATTTGCACATCCCATAAATACCGTTGCAATAACGGCAATTGCTATTGCTATGATTAATATTTTACTGTTCATAATGAAAACTTCCTTTCGCTTTTATTATTATCGCTTTTGTTTTGTTTATTCATTTATTTTGTCAGCGTTCCGCCGTCGGAATAAAGAAGAAGCATAATATTTTCCTCATATCCCTTGTCGGCATTGATATAAATTAAAACTTCTTCTTTTGTGTCGTTGCTTTTGCATCTAAACTCGTAGCAATTTACTTCGTTTCCGCTTTCCTTTGGGATGACGCATCTTTTGCTGCTTATAACTTTAAGATTTTTTGATAATTTGCTTTGCGCTTGCTCTTTTGTAAGCTTGCAGTTAAAAGCTTTTCTCTTTATGTGGTTTGTTAAATATCCTTGTGCTTCAAGCGATACGATTTTGCCGTTATCCATTGAAACTCCGACCTTGATTAAATCGGAATAATAAGTGACGTCGTCTTTTTTATAAGCAAAATTTATTACGCAAACATTGTTGTTAATTGCATAATATGTGTTTGCCATATTTTTGTAGCCGATATTTTTAAGATAGCTTTGGGCAAGATTTATTGCATTGTCCTTATCGATTGAAAAACGGGTGATTTTGCCGCCGTAAAGCACATAGGCAACATAGCCTCCGCTTTTTGTTATTCCTGCCGTTTTTTGAGAGTAGGTGAAGGTGTAGCACGGCATATTGCCTGCATCTTCGCCCGAATAGATTGCTTCGCTGATGTTACAGCCGAGTGCCCTTGCCGCAATTTCTCTTGCGTTTTCACGGCTTATGTGCTCAGCGTTTTTTAAAAGCTGAGATTTACGGTTTAAAACTGCGTCGGCAAACGGGCCGTCATAAAGGAGAGTCGGGTAGTCCTTGAAAACTTTTGACGTTGCCGAAAAACTGTTTGAAAGGGAAGACACGTTGACGTTTTTTGCCTTTAAATCGTCTGTGTCAATGTCTGCGCCGTTATTTGCTATTGTTGCCATATTGCTGACGGATTCGTTTAACTTTTGCGCATAATTTAAAAGTTTGTTAAGATTTTGGTGTTCTTCGGTGCTGATTGTTTGGCTTGAAGCGATTTTGTTTGCGATATATGATGCATAGTCGCTTGATTGGGTTATGAATTTGTATGTTGAGCCTAAATTCATTTGCTCAATCGGAAGCCTTGAAAGCGCATCTTTCGCCTGCGAACATTCGGCATATAAATCCTTGCTTATATCCATAAGCATTTTTTCGGAATTTGAATAAATTGATTTGGTTAAATTTGTTTCTATCGAGTCGAGATTTTCCGAAAGTTCATTAAGGCTTTGCTGATAATTTAATTCAAGCTGCGCTTTGTATGAATTTGCTGTTGTCATATTGATTATTGCCCTGCTTGAAAGTAACAGTGCAAAAGCAATGGCGTATGAAAACAGTCTTATATAACCTCTTTTTGTCATTTCAATTACCTCCGTTTTATATTTTTGCCTTATTTTTCAAAAACATTCAAAAAAATGTTTTATTGTTATATTATTTGTGCTATAATGACAATTAATTGTAATTAATATGGAGTAGTAGAATTATGGCAAAGGCAGAAGGAAAAAAGAGAATAGTTGTTAAGGTGGGCACATCAACCTTAACTCATAAAACCGGCAAAACAAATATTGCAAGGCTTGCAAAACTTGCGTCGGTGCTTTCTGATTTAAAAAATGAGGGGCACGAGATAGTTCTTGTTTCAAGCGGCGCTATTGCAGTCGGCTGGTCAAAGCTTGGGCTGAGCGAAAAACCAAAAACCGTTCAGGGCTTGCAGGCTTCTGCGGCAGTGGGGCAGTGTGAACTTATGTTTCTTTATGATAAACTTTTCTCGGAATATACGGTTACGGTAAGTCAGCTTCTTTTCTCTGCCGATACTCTTCAAAATCATGAGGAAAAGGAGCATTTGGTTGATACGTTTAATCAACTTCTTGATTACGGCGCATTGCCGATTATCAACGAAAACGACTCGGTTTATATTGAGGAGCTTTTAAACGGTGATAATGATTGTTTAAGTGCAATGGTTGCTACTCTTATAAATGCAGATTTGCTCATTATGCTTACCGATACTCACGGTCTTTACGATTCAAACCCTAATGAAAACGAAAATGCGAAATTGATAAATGTTGTTGACGAGATTAATGATGATATTTATTCAATCGCCGGCGGCGCAAGCGAAAAGGGTACGGGCGGTTTCCAAACTAAGATTAAAGCCGCAGAGATTGCAACGAGCGAGGGAATTCCGGTCATTATTATGAACGGTGAAAAGCCGACCGATTTATACAAGGTGCTTTCAGGCGAAAGCATAGGCACATATTTCAAAGCAAAGGGTGATGAGAATGCTTGAACAATTGGGAATTAATGCAAAAACGGCTTCGGCTGATTTAGTCGGTGCTTCAACAGAGCTTAAAAATAAAGCACTTGGTGCTATTGCAAACGCACTTATCCAAAATGCGCAAAAGATTATTGACGCTAATAAAATTGACTATGATTCGCAGTTAGGTATTCTTGACGGCGGTATGCTTGACCGCCTTATGCTTAATCTTGACAGGATTAAGGGTATGGCAGACGGCTGCAGGCAGGTTATGGCACTTGATGACCCTTGCGGCAGAGTGCTTGAAACTGTTGAAAGACCCAACGGTCTTGTGATTAAAAAGGTAAGCTGTCCTATGGGTGTTATCGGCATTATTTACGAGGCAAGGCCTAATGTTACCGCCGACGCTGCTGCTCTTTGCCTGAAAAGCGGAAACGCCGTTATTCTTCGTGGCGGTAAAGAGGCTATTCATTCAAATATTGCCATATCCGATATTATGCGTGAAGCAGTTAAAAGTGTAGGGCTTGATGAAAATGTTATTCAACTTGTTCACGATACCTCAAGGGAATCGTCAACTGAGCTTATGAGAATGAAGGGCACACTTGATTGCCTTATTCCGAGAGGAAGCAAAAGGCTTATTCAGGCTGTTGTTGAAAATGCGAGTGTTCCCGTTATTGAAACAGGCTCAGGCAACTGCCATATTTATGTTGACGAAAGTGCAGATATCAATATGGCGGCAAACATTATTTTTAATGCAAAAACACAGCGTATAGGTGTTTGCAATGCGTGCGAAAGCCTTGTTATTCACGAAAATATTATTAAAAAGGCTTTGCCGGCAATTAAGGCAAGGCTTGATGAAAAAAATGTTACCATTCGTGGCGACGAAAAGGCGAGAGAGGCTTGCCCTGGTATTGAGGCGGCAAGTGAGGAGGATTTCGGCACAGAATATCTTGATTATATTATCAGCGTTAAAACCGTATCAAGCCTTGATGAGGCGATAGCGCATATAAATAAATATTCCACGGGTCATTCTGAGGCTATAATTACGGAAAATAAGGAGAATGCAGATAAGTTTATGATGCTTATTGACTCCTCCTCCGTATATCATAATGCTTCCACAAGATTTACCGACGGCGGCGAATTTGGATTGGGAGCAGAAATCGGTATTTCTACCCAAAAGCTTCATGCAAGAGGACCTATGGGGCTTAGAGAACTTACAACTACTAAATATTTAGTTTACGGAGACGGACAAATCAGATGATAACAGAGGAAGAAAGACAAAAAATGCGCAAAAAGCGCCAGCGTGCACGTAAGCGCAAAAGAGTGAGAAAAAAGATATTACTCATTATTGCGGCAATAATAATATTGTTGGCCGTTTTTATTGTGACTGTTAAGCTTGTTAATCCTGATTTTGACATTGCTTCTTATCTTCCGAGCGGCAAGGCACAGCAGGCGGTTGAAATGATTGATTCCAAATTGTTTAACAAAACAACAACATCTACAACCCAGCCAACTACCCAAAAGGAAACCACAACCAAAGCACGTGACATCAAAAAAGCTGATTACGATTACGATGATTTCAGCGTTTTTGCATTTGACACCTCGCTTCAGGGTAATCAGGTGGGAAATTTGCTCAATAAATCAAACGGCGCAGTAACTTACAGCTCGGCATATATTTACTACAGCATTGAGGGCAAAGGTATTTTCCGCTTTGAGCCTAATGAGGAGAAGAACGCTAAAATTATCAGCGGTAATTATAATTTTAAATATCTTAATGTTTTAGGCGACTATCTTTATGCCGTTGACGTTAATACCTCAACGCTTAAGAAGTTTTCGGTTTCAGGCGGCGACGGAGTCAATATAAGTGATAACATAGCCTTTGCTTATCTTTATAATGATAAAATTTATTTTGTCGGCACTGACAATGCAGTCGGCTTTATCAATTTAAGCGATAATAACAAAACCGTTCTCTATACCGCACCTGCCGATAAAACCGTATCTTTTGCCGGAATTTCACTTTCAAGAGTGTTTTTTGTTACTCATGACAGTGTGGCAAATTACGATGAATATATAACTGTTAATTTGAGTGATTCAAACGATGTTCTTAATTTTCGTGATGATACAAAGAATAATGAAATAGTTAACTTATCCTTTGAATGTGGATTTATGTATTATTACAAGAAAAATGACGATTCAACGTATTCTCTTTGCAGGCAGAAATTCGGCTCGGATAATGTTGTGACATTGGTAGATAATTGCTCTGTTACAGATTATCCTGTTGTTTATTCAAACAGGCTTTATTTCGGTGAGCTTGACGGCTCGAAGTATAAGGCAAGAGAACTTAATATGAATTCAAAAGCTACTAAAACAATGCTTTTGGTATCTGATTGTGACGGTACCGGCACACTTGCTGTAGGTTACGGATATCAATATGTATTTTTAATCGGTACTAAGAGTGAGGGCGGAGAATTTACTTGCAAAACGAGTTGCATTTATACATCGTCATCAAGTGATAATACTTTAAGCTTTAACGGCAAGAAACTGACTTATTAATTTATTTGAGGAAATTTTATGGATAAATACAAAAAATTAGCGTCAAACACTTTAATATTTGCGATAGGTACTTTTTCGTCAAAGATACTTTCGTTTTTGTTAATGCCGTTTGTAACAAGAATGATGGGTACGGGCGATTACGGCTCCGCAGACTTGGTTCAGCAAACTGTTAATGTGCTTATTCCTGTTGTTACACTTCAGGTCAACAGTGCGGCATTGCGTTTTGCTCTTGACAAGGCGGTTGACAAATCGGATGTTTTCAAGGTTGGAGTTAGGACAACTCTTGCAGGTTTTTCTGTTTTCCTTCTTTTTACCTATCCTTTAAGTAAGCTTACAATTAATGATTTCCACCTTGGGGATTATATAATTTTGATTGTGTCGTTCGTTCTTGTTTCAAGCTTTAGGCAGCTCTGCCAGCAGTTTGTCAGGGGCAGCGGGCACGTTAAACTTTATGCGGTTGACGGTATACTTGCCACGGCAACAACACTTGCGTTTACTATTCTTTTCCTCGGCCCTTTTAAATGGGGTGTGACGGGATATATTGTTGCAATTATTGCTTCCGACGCTTGCTCTGTTGTGTTCTATTTCGTAACTGCCAAATTATACAGATATATAAATTTCAATAAGCTTAAAGATAACAGCATCACATCGCAAATGCTCAAATATTGTGTTCCGCTTATTCCTACAATAATTTTGTGGTGGATTATTAACGTATCTGACAGATATATGGTAACTTATTTTATTTCATCATCTGCAAACGGACTTTATACCGCCGCATCTAAGATACCTAATTTTGTAATTCTTTTCTCTCAAATTTTTATTGACGCTTGGCAACTTAGTGCGGTTGACGAATATGACCAAGAGGGCGGCAGGCAGTTCTTTACAAAGGTGTTCCGTGTTTATTCGGGCGGAATTTTTGCCGTTGCGTCTGTCCTTATTTTGCTTTGTCAGTTTATTACAAAAATACTTGTTGCAAAGTCTTATTATGATTCGTGGCAGTTTGTTCCTATTCTTATTATTGCCACAACGTTTTCTTGTATTGTCAATTTCCTTGCCTCAATATATATGGCGGAAAAAAAGAATGTTATGTCTCTTGTGACGGCTATGAGCGGTGCAATTACCAACTTTGTTTTAAATTTGGTATTCATTCCTCGTATAGGTGCAAACGGTGCGGCTTTGGCAACTGTTTGTGCATTCCTTGTGGTATTCGTTACAAGGGCTATAGATACAAGAAGATTTATTAAAATAGATTTTAAACTTCCTGTTCTTTTGGGCGAAACGGCAGTACTTGTTACTCAGTCGATTCTCCTTCTCAAATATGACGGTACGCTTTGGGTTTATATAATTGAGGTTTTACTTGTTGTTGTTATGCTTCTTCTTAATTTGAAGCCTATTAAGGAACTTGTAAATCTTATTTTGGCAAAATTCTTAAAAAAAAGAAAGAACTAATATATTAACAATGTGTTATTACAGTTGCAAAAACAGCATTTTTAGTATATAATATACAAAGAACATAGCAAAATAGACTGAAAATATTAAAATTTTTGGAGGATATGTATGGAAAAGATGACTGTTTCGCAGGCAAAGAAAGCAATAAGCGATAAGCTTAGTCACTTCTTTGGAGTAGATACAAAAACTGCGACAGACGAACAATATTATAAAGCAGTTGCGATGATTATTCGTGACAGGCTTTCACAAATGAACAGCGATTTCAGGCACGAGGCTAAGGGCCAAGACAGCAAGGAAATTTATTATCTTTGTATGGAATTTCTTATGGGTCGCTCGCTTAAGAATAATCTTTATAATCTTGATTTGACGGAAACATTCAAGAAAGCACTTGAATCTTTCGACGTAAGCCTTGATAAGCTTTATGAAAAAGAGCCTGATGCAGGTCTTGGTAACGGCGGTCTCGGCAGGCTTGCTGCGTGCTATCTCGACGGTCTTGCAACAAACGGCTTTCAGTCAATGGGTTATTCTATCAGATATGAAGCAGGTATTTTCAAACAAAAGCTTGTTGACGGCTGGCAGACAGAACTTCCTGATTTTTGGCTTCCGGGCGGTGAGGTTTGGCTCGTTCCACGTGAAGAAAGAAGTGTAGAGGTTAAGTTTGAAGGCTGGGTTGATGAAAGCTGGGACGGCGATTTCCACCATGTTAATTACAAGGATTGCAACACTGTAACCGCAGTTCCTTATGATATGTATGTTTCTGGTAAAGGCAAGGGAGTTTCAAGGCTTCGCCTTTGGGCTGCTAGTAAGCCTGAGCTTGATATGGGTCTTTTTAATTCAGGCTCATATATTAAGGCTATGGAGCAAAGCGCTATGGCTGAGGCTATTTCTAAGGTGCTTTATCCTGCCGATAACACCCCTGAGGGCAAGTCACTCAGACTTCGTCAGCAGTATTTTCTTGTTTCTGCTTCTATTCAGGATATTATTCAGCGCCATCTCACAAGATACGGCACACTTGACAATCTTCCTGACAAGGTAGCAATTCATATCAACGATACTCACCCGACTATGGCTATTCCTGAGCTTATGAGAATTATGCTTGATGAATGCGGCTATGATTGGGATACCGCATGGAGCCTTGTTACGAGAACTGTTGCTTATACTAACCACACGGTTATGAAAGAAGCACTTGAATGTTGGAGTGAGGACCTTTATAAAAGACTTCTTCCCCGTATTTATTCAATCACTAAGGAAATTGATAATCGTTTTCGTGCTTACGTTTGGGGTGCAACAGGCGATGCGGATAAGGTTGAAAGAATGGCAATCGTTTCAGGCGGCGTAGTAAGAATGGCTAATCTTTGCGTTGCCGGCTCTCACTGCGTAAACGGTGTATCTGCGCTTCATTCCGAGATTCTTAAGGACACTGTATTTAACGATTTTTATACAATCACTCCTGAAAAGTTTACCAATGTAACAAACGGTATTGCGTTTAGAAGATGGATTTGTCAGGCAAATCCTGAGCTTACCTCGTTTATTACTGAACTTATCGGCGATGGATTTATAACTAAGAGTGATGAACTTCTTAAGCTTCGTGATTATAAAGACGACAAGCAGGTGCTTGACAGACTTACTGCAATTAAGCTTGCCAATAAGGAAAAATTTGCCTCGGTAGTTAAAAAGAGAAACGGCATTGAGCTTGACCCGACATCTATTTTTGATGTTCAGGTTAAAAGACTTCATGAGTATAAAAGGCAGCAGCTTAACGTTCTTAATATTATTGCTGAATATCAGATGCTTAAGGCTAATCCTAATATGGAATTCCAGCCGAGAACTTATATTTTTGCTTCTAAGGCAGCACCCGGCTACTTTATGGCTAAGAAGATTATCGAGCTTATCGACGCTCTTTCAAAAGTTGTTAATAACGACCCGGATATTAAGGGCAGAATTAAGGTCGTATTTATGGAGGATTATAACGTTTCTCTTGCAGAGATGCTTATGCCTGCCGCTGATATTTCAGAGCAGATTTCTCTTGCGGGTACAGAAGCTTCCGGTACGGGTAATATGAAGCTTATGTTAAACGGTGCAATCACTCTCGGTACTCTTGACGGCGCAAACGTTGAAATTCACGACGCAGTCGGCGATGATAATATTTTCATCTTTGGCTTGAAAACTCCTGAGGTTATGGAACTTCAAAAGAAGGGCTATAATCCTATGGAATATATGTATAATAACGAAACGCTCAAGTCTGCAGTTGAGTTTATTCAAGCAGGTGTAAACGGCAAGAGCTTCGGTGAAATTTCTTCATCGCTTATGAATGTTGACCAATATATGGCACTTGCAGACTTTGCCGATTATCAAAAGGCTCAAAAGCTTTCGGCACAGGCTTATCAGGATAAGGAAAGATTTGCAAAAATGTCACTTATGAACATCAGCGGCGCAGGTATTTTCAGCGCTGACCGTTCAATAATGGATTATGCAAATAATATTTGGCATACTCAGCCTGTTAAGTTTAAGGAAGAAGCGCCAAAGACTTCTAAAAAGAGTGCTCCTATGACTAAAGAGGAGAAAAAGCCTGCCAAAAAGAGCACTGCAAAGAAAGCTGAAAAGAAAGCTGAGCCTAAGAAGGAAGTAAAAAAAGAAACTTCTAAAAAGGCAGAGCCGAAAAAATCAGCTAAAAAGACAACAAAAAAGTCTAAATAATAAGCTTTAAGGCGACCGATGGTCGCCCCTACGATACGTCGAAAGAAATTCCGTGTTTGAATGAATTTCTTTGAAATTCATAATAAACACTTCGTTACTTTCTCCTTTTCCCCACCAAATTTTCAATTTGTCGGGGACCCCGAATGGAATTTCGTTTTATAGCACGGAGCGGTTTAGCCACTTTATCGACAGTCTAAAAAGAGGCGAACATTGTTCGCCTCTTGATTTTTGTAAAGGAAAAGAAATCAGTGCAGATATATAATTCACGAGACAAGTCATACAAGTCAATAGTTTCGGCGATTGCGACTAATGAAAAGTGCAAATTCCGCATTATTGTGCCGAGAAATATGAAATGCTGCGCAGCCCAACTTGCAATTACAAAGGACGGCGAGGACACTGCATTTTACAATATGTTTTGGGCAGGAATGTGCGGCGATAACTTTGAATATTGGGAGCTTCATTTTTATGCCACAACGCCCGGTCTTTATTTTTATCATTTTGTGCTTGATACTCCTTGGGGCAAAAGCAATGTTAAAAACGCAGGTGACGGCAGGGGCGAACTCAATGCTTCTTTGCCTGATTTTCAACAGACTGTTTATGACGAAAATTTCTCAACTCCGAACTTTTTGAAGGGCGGAATAATGTATCAAATTTTTCCTGACAGGTTTTTTAATTCCAAAACTCCTAAGAAAAATGTTCCTAAAAGCCGTGTGATGCGAGATTGGGGCGATACTCCTTTTTGGAAAGAGGAGCAGATGAACGGCATTTGGAACAACGATTATTTTGGCGGCGACCTTAAGGGAATTGAAAAAAAGCTTTCGTATATTGCTGATTTGGGCGTTACTTGTATTTATCTTAATCCTATTTTTGAATCTCATTCAAACCACAGATATGATACTGCCGATTATGAAAAAATTGACAGCCTGTTGGGCGATGAGAATGATTTAAAAAATCTCTGCAAGGTTGCTAAGGAAAAGTATGGTATCAGCATAATTCTTGACGGAGTTTTCAGCCATACAGGCTGCGACAGCAGATATTTTAATATGTATAGTCATTATGACGATATAGGCGCATATAACAGCAAGGAAAGTCCTTATTTTTCTTGGTATAAATTTATCAATTGGCCCGATGAATACCATTCTTGGTGGGGTATTAAGCTTTTGCCGGAGGTTATTGAAGAGGACGAGGGATATAGGAATTATATTTGCGGCGAAAACGGAATTTTGAAAAAATGGCTTCGTTGCGGCATAGCAGGCTACAGACTTGACGTTGCGGATGAGCTTCCCGACATTTTTCTTGACGATTTGAGAAAATGTGTTAAAAGTGAAAATGAGAACGCTATAATTATAGGCGAGGTTTGGGAGGACGCTACCAACAAATTTGCATACGGGCAAAGAAGAAAGTATTTGCTTGGCGAAGAACTTGACAGTGTGATGAATTATCCTTTTGCCGATGCAATTCTCAATTTTGTCCGCTACGCAAACGGCAACGCTTTTTTCAACGCTGTTCTTTCTATTATTGAAAATTACCCGCCGCAGGTTTTAAATGTTTTGATGAATCATATCGGAACTCACGATACGGAACGTGCAATAACACGTCTTGCAGGTGAAAATCCCGATGGTCATGACCGTGCTTGGCAGTTTGAACATAATACTTTATCTGAATTTGATTATTTAAAGGGCATTTCTATGATGAAAATTGCTTCCCTCATTCAGTTCACTTTGCCGGGTGTTCCATCAATTTATTACGGCGATGAGATTGGTATGCAGGGTATGAAGGACCCGTTTAACCGTGGATGTATGCCGTGGAATAAGCCAAATGAGGAACTTTTGAAATGGTATAAGCGCCTTGGTCAAATCAGGCATAGCTCTAAGGCATTTATTGACGGCGATTTTGAAAAGCTGTATTGCGACGGCGGCGTAATCGCTTATTCCCGTAACAGCGAAGGCGACAACATTTTGGTTGCAATTAATAATTCAAATGAGCAAAAGCGTATATTTGTCGGAACACAGTGGGATAATTCTTATTCGCTTTTTGACGAAAAAAGCGTTGACGGTTTTGTAAATTTGCCGCCTTATAGATACACTTTGCTTTCAAAAAAAGAATACTAAAACAAAAGGTCATCGGCTTTTGATAGCACGATGACCTTTTGTTTTGGATTTCAAATAGCACATTTTTAATTATATGCATCATAAATTTTTAATACATCTTTAATTATTTTTTTATCGTTATTATTGATTGTTATATCATGTATGTAATCGTCTCCTTCATACCTGACTTTTGCTGTTTTTGATTTTGCAATTGCTCTTAGCATTTCAATATCATATTCGTCTGCTTCTTCTGATATATATTCCCAGACAGAGCCTGCTTCATTGTTATGTGTGATGTTAAAATAATCAAAAGTTTTATGTACTTTTTTCCGTCTGCTAAGATGGTGACTTGCTTAAAGAAAATCCAATCGTCACCAGTATAATTATATCTGATTTGTATTTTTACATTATCATCTTCAATATAGAAAAAAGGAATGACATAACTTCTTATGTCGATATATTCAGGCATATTTTTGTGGTAATACCAAACAATATCTTGGAATTCATCTTTTTCTTTTGAAAAATTTGAAAAATATTGCTTGGCATTTTGAATTTTTTCTTTTTTGTTTTCGGAATATAGTCTTTCAAATGTTTTTCGTGCATTTGTTAGAGTAGAGATATTTGAAACTGATTTTTTTTCATTGTCAGTCAAAGAATTATAAGCATTTTCAGCATTTTCTATTGCTTCTTCGCTATTTAATGTTACTTCTCCTATTTTGTTGATTGAATTTTCAACATCGCTAATTCGTTCTTGTTTTTTTAGTTCATTGATCTTAGCTTTTGCTTGATCAAATTTTTCCTTTTTATCAAGCTCATTTTTTTCTTCTTCGGTTAATTTGCTAATGGCTTTGTCTATTTGATCAATCTGTTCGGCGTCATTTATTTCAATTTTACCTAAGTTTGCTATCATTTTATCAACAGCAACAGCATTTTCACTTTTTTTATGACATCCATAAAAGCAAAAGATTATACATATAGCGGTAAAGATAGATATAATTTTAATTTTGTTCATTTTATTCTCCTTGTTTTTTGAATTGAAAGTAAGTTGTTTTGTTAGAACACGGGCAAAATACCAAAACGGGATAATTATATGATACCATTTTGGTATATTAAAGTCAAGGTGATTTAATGAGACTTAAAGAACTAAGAAAAGAAAAAGGGATTTCTCAGTTAAAATTAGCTATTGACTTATCGACCAATCAAAATACAATTAGCAGATATGAAACGGGAGAAAGAGAGTGTGACTATGCTACTCTAATAAAGATAGCTGACTATTTTAATGTTAGTTTAGATTATCTTTTTGAAAGAACAGACAAAAAAGAAATCAATAAATGATAAAAAATAATATAATAACCCCTCTGCTATCTTTCAATATGAAAGCTAACAGCGGGGTTATTTTGTTAATATGGCGGAAATTTATACATATTCAATATTTTCGCTTGGTTTGAACATCATTATAAAAGGAATTACAAGCAGTACGCTTGCAATAAAAATACTTTTTACATCCAAAAATTTGGTTGCGATTGCACCGGCTATTGCGCCTAATGCAAAAAATAAATTAATTCCGTAATAGGTTAAGCTTCTGAGTGTAATTTTTTTGTCTTTCTTTTTTATTCCCAAAAATAAAAGCTCAGTTCCGCTTCTTAAATTGCCCGTGCACATTGTTGTTGCAACCGTGTTGCCGTTGATAACCCTAAAGGTTTCCACCTGAAGAGAACACACAAACGATACCATTACGTTTACAAATGTGTTGCCCTTGCCGCTTGGAATAAAGCCGCACACTGCAAGAATTATTATTTCTGCCAAAACAACAATCTGCCTCCAATGCATGTGGCGGCTTTTTTTAAGTGTTGCTTTGATTATTTCTGACAATAAAATTCCGAGTGCAAATGCAAGAATTGGGACAACATAATGCAGCACTCTTTCAAAATCGCCTTTTGCAAGGTTTATTCCCATAAGAACAATATTACCTGTTTGCGCATTTGCAAATACTCCGCCACGGGTAATGTATGTATAAGCATCAAGAAATCCACCTGTCAGAGCCAACATTATGCCGAGTATGAAGTTTTCACTCATTTGCTTTTCTCTTATTTTTTCATTTAATTCCATAATAGAAATCCTTAAGTTAAATACATATATTAAGCGGACGAAAACAATCGCCCGCCGTAAATTTTATATAAAAATGCTATACTCTTGCTACCATTTCGCCGTATTCTTCCTTGCTTTTCTTGATGAATGCTTCCACCTGAGCGGCGCTTGGCATAGCATCAGAACAGGAGTGAGCAGAAATAAGAATTGAAGCTGAAGCAGAGCCGAATTCAAGGCATTCAATAATTTCTTTGCCTTTAAGAAGACTGTAAAGGAACGATGAGCCGTATCCGTCACCGCCGCCAAAGCCTTTGAGTTTAACAGCAGGGAACGGCTTGATTGAATAGAATTTGCCGTCGTTTGTGTAAGCGGTTGAGCCTTCCTTGCCATGCTTGATTACGCAAATTGCTGCGCCGAATGACTGCCAATATTTAGCAGATTCAGGGTCGCTTTTCTTAACGCCTACGATACCCTCAGTTAAATCAAATTCTTCTCTTGAACCCATAATGATATCTGCATTTTGAGCAACAAGGCTGTAGTAAACAGCAATTTCATCTTTTGATTTCCAAGTGTATTCTCTGTAATCAATATCAAAAACAATGCGAACATTGTTCTTTTTAGCAAGCATCATAGCTTTAAGGCAAGCCTCTCTTGACGGAGATTGAGCCAAAGCAGTACCGCTGATAACAATTGCCTTTGCAGATGCAATGTATTTTTCGTCAATATCTTCCGGTGCCATACAAAAATCAGCCACATTGTCACGATACATAAGTATTGATGATTTTTCTTTAGAAAGAATTTCAGTAAATGTAAGCCCTATGCATTCGCCGTTTTTAGCTCTTGTTACGTGGCTTGTATCAATGCCCTCTTTTTTAAAATAGTTTACAACAAAGTCACCGAATTGGTCATTGCTTACACAGCCGCAAAAGCCGACTTTACAGCCGAGTCTTGCAAGACCTACAGCAATATTGGCAGGAGAACCGCCAACATATTTGTTAAAATTTGACGACTCGCTAAGCGGCATATACATATCGGTAGGATTAAAGTCGATAGCGATTCTGCCGATTGGAATAAAATCAAGCGGCTTTGACATATCAAATTCTACGTAATTCATAAATTTTACCTCTCATATATAAAAAAATAATATTAAGCCTTATTGTCAGTGCCGAAAATTAATATGTGGCGCTTTGCGTTTTGATAAGCACCCTCAACCTCGGCAGCCTGCAAATCATAATATCCGCTTATTTTATCGTTTTTATAAGCGTCTTTAACTGTATGCTCAACGCTGTCAAACGTGGCGGTTGCAATATTTATTTTTTTAATGCCTGTATGCGAGCAACGCACAAAATCATCAGAAGTAATTCCCGTTCCGCCGTGAAGCACAAGCGGTAATTCAGTGTTTTTCTCCACTTGTTCAAGAATATCAAACCTAAGTTTGGGAGTGCTTTTGTAATTGCCGTGCGCATTTCCGATAGCAATTGCAAGTGCGTCAACGCCTGTTTCGTTTTCAAACCTTACTGCGTCCTCCGGCTTGGTACAATTGATTGCAATATCTTCGCTTCCGTCCTCCGAACCGCCTACGCATCCGATTTCAGCCTCAACGTCTGCACTGTACTTTTTAGCAAGTGCAATAACTTCTTTTGTAGTTTTGATATTTTCATCAAGTGGCAAATGCGAGCCGTCAAACATAACAGACGTAAAGCCAAGTTCAAGCGCCTGAGTGATTTTTTCAATCGTTTTGCCGTGGTCAAAGTGAACTGCAACCGGAGTGTCTGCACTCTTTGCGGCGGCAACCATAAGCGGACCTATAATTTCAAGCGGACTTTGCTTTAATCTTACTTCCGCTATTTGCAAAATAACAGGCGCTTTAAGTTCTTTTGCTGCTTTGAGAACACCAAGCACCATTTCCATATTTGCAACTGAAAATGAGCCTACTGCATAGTCACCCTTTTGAGCGTCAGCCAAAAGCTTACTCATATTTACAAGCATTTTTTTACCCTCTTAAAACAAAATGAGCGAGTTGACAGTAAGCCGAGTTCTGTCATGGGCAATTATCTATCTAGTTGCAAAATTGCTTTTGCAATCGAGCCATCCTTCGAAGTTATGTGTCGAGCAAACAACCCTTCAGTCGATGTTGCAGCGAATAGGGTTTACATGGCAGGAAATGTCTCCACTCCCTCGGTGAGCTCTTACCTCGCCTTTCCACCCTTACCTATACTTGGTATAGGCGGTATATCTCTGTTGCACTTTCCCTAAGGTCACCCTCGGCGGCCGTTAGCCGTTATTCTGCTCTGCGCTGCTCGGACTTTCCTCATACCGATATCGGCACGCAATTGCCAAGTCAACTCGCTTTCTCTATTTTAAGATAATTTATTATTTATGTCAATATATTTTACAAAATGACGGTTGAAATAGTTTGAAATATGTAGTATATTCTTTAATAGTATTGGAGGTGGTATTATGCCACGTTTTGAAAATGAAGATTTTGACCCTAAAAAGAGAAATAGGGAAGATATAGACAGAACTGTTCCAAAGGATGAAGATTATTATAATTATTCGCCTGAGGATATTGACCTTAATTTTAATTCAAAAAAAAGAGAGGATAATATTGTTGTTGATAATCAGCGCAAACCGGGAAACTACGGCGATTATCAGCAAGACAGCAGGGGAGATATAACTTTTAAAAGTGAAACAATTGATGATTTTGACAGAGGTTCGTCATCTTATCAAAGAAACACAAGAAGCACTCCTCACTTCTCAAGCGGCAGCCGTTTCGGCTCATCTGACAGAGAAAATTTTAAAAAAGGCAACAGTCATAATTCGTCAAACAAGAATAAAAAGCATAAAAGCAAAAACGGAAAAAAGGCTAAATCTATTTTAGCGGTAATTTTAGTTCTTGTTATTTTGCTTGTCGGCTCTGTATTCCCCGTTTTGGCAAGAGTTAATTATGATGAAAAAAAGGCGGATAAATATGTAACGGCAAGCGATTTGAAAGATGATTCATCTGTTAAAAATATTCTTCTTTTGGGTGTTGACGCAAGAAGCAATGAAAGTGCCGAACAAACAAGAAGTGATACAATGATGCTTGTCAGCGTCGATTCAAAGCACCACGCAATCAAGCTTGTCTCGTTTCTTCGTGATACTTGGGTATATATTCCGTCGCTTGAACACGAGCAAAGGCTTAATGCGGCTTGCTCCGACGGCGGTTATAAAAATGTAGTCGAAACTATTGAATATAATTTCGGTGTCAAGATTGACGGCTATGTTGTAACCGATTTTGAAATGTTTAAAGTTCTTGTTGACAGTCTCGGCGGTGTTAATGTCGACGTTACGGAAAAGGAAGCTAAAGAAGTTACAAACCATCCTAAGCGATACGGTAATGTTACGCTTGAGGCAGGTGATAATAAACTTACGGGTGAGCAAGCGCTTGCTTATTGCAGAATAAGAAAGATTGATACCGATTTCGTAAGAACTCAAAGGCAACGTACGGTTATGAGTGCAATTCTTAAAAAAGCACTTACCAATCCTTTTAAACTTTACAAAATGGCATATAACAGCGCACCTTATATTGAAACCGATTTGTCTAAGGGCGAACTTATGGGGCTTGTGTCTAAAGCAGGCACCTGCGTTGCAAATATTCATCAAACGAGCATTCCGTTTGACGGCACTTGGGATTATGCAACAATTTGGGGTAACAGCGTAATTAAGATTAATACCGAAAAAAATAAGGACAAGCTTATAGATTATATCTATAACCTGTCCTCGGCAGATATTAAATCCCAAGAAAAAGAAGATAAATAAAACAAGATAAACTAAAAGGGCAGCAGGGGATAACCTTGCTGTCCTTGTGATTTTTTATATTAATTTTTATTACTGTTTGCCTTGGAATATCAAATCTGATTTTATTATATGAAGCTTACTTTGAATTGAAAACTTATTTGTCAAATGACGGGTTGCAAGCATAGTAATTTTTGCTGTCGAGCTTATCCGTCACGAGTCGCAAGCCCTCACCGAAGCGTTGGTAGTGCACAATTTCACGTTCACGCAAAAACTTAATTGGCTCAATTATATCCGGGTCGTCAACAAGGCGCAAAATGTTATCGTATGTTACCCTTGCTTTTTGCTCTGCCGCAAGGTCTTCGTTTAGGTCGCCGATAGTGTCGCCCGTTACGGCTATGCTTGCCGCATTCCACGGCGCACCGCTTGCCGCTGTCGGATAAACTCCTGCCGTATGGTCAACAAAGTATGCCATAAAGTTAGGATTTTTTTCAATCTCATCCTCTGTCAAATTGCGAGTAAGTTGGTGTACCATTGTTCCTATCATTTCAAGGTGTCCCAATTCCTCAACGCCTATGTCTGTAAGCAATCCCTTTAGTTCGGGATACGGCATTGAATATCGCTGAGAAAGATAGCGAAGCGACGCACCGAGTTCCCCGTGCGGCCCACCGTATTGACTTATTATGATGGCGGCGGCTTTTGGGTCAGGGTGTTTTATATTGATAGGGTATTGCAGTTTTTTTATATAACTAAACAAAAAATCAACTCCTTAATTTACTTTTTTATTCTATGAAAAAGTTGAAATTTTGTTAATTTGATTATAAATTATTCTTCGTTTTGAAATTATCGATAACAACATAATAACGCTCATAGGCTTTTTTAACGGCATCGTCCCAGCTGATATAAATATCGCTTTGTGCCTTTTTGCCGACTTCTTTAAGAAGTGCTTTGTTATCCATAATATTATTGAGTGTTGCTTTGATTGAATGGGCGCTTTCCATACATAAGAAGCCTGTTTTGCAGTCCTCAACACCCTCTGCCGCACAGCTGCCACGTACTAAAAGGCTTGGCGTTGCACACGCTGCTGCTTCTCTTACAACGAGGCCGTTTGTATCAAAGGTTGACGGGAAAAGAAGTAAATCGGAAATGCCGTAATATCCCAAAAGTTCGTTTCTGTCTAATATTTTTCCTGTCCAAATAACATTGTCGGCAATACCGCATTTGCGAATTCTTTTCTTAATTGCGTTTTCGTCTGCACCGAAGCCGAGCATGATGAGCCTGAAGTCCCTGCCTTCGTTTTTTAACATTGCACAGGCATCGAGGATAAGCTCAATGTTTTTGTACCAAATCATTCTGCCGGTATAAATAAAAAGCGGAATATTGTTTGGTATGTTGTGTTTTCTTTTAATAAGCGCAATGTCATCGTCACTTACGTTTGTTATAGGTAAATCGCAACCGTTTGGCATAACAACGTATTCGCCCTCATATCCGACCTTGCGAAGCGAGTCAACAGTGCCTTTGCTTGTCACCCAAACTTCGTCAGCGGCATTGATGTTATTAAGCAAAAATCGATATGCAAAATCCCTTGCCGCCTTTGTCGGAACACGTCTGTCAAAATCGTATTCATATTTTGTGTGATAAGTAAGCACGGTTGGAATTTTTTTCTTTTCCACAACACGTCTGAAATAATAGCTTGTTGCAAGAGGCGCATGAGAGTGGAGCAGGTCAAAATTCATATTGATTATGTCCTGATGAAGTTTGTCTTTAAAAGGCCAGCCTATGCTGTAGCCTTCTTTTGACGGAAGCCACCAACTTTTATATCTGTAAATTTGATAATCGTATCTGTAGTCAAGCTGATTTGGGTTTTTAGGTGTAATAACAACCGCTTCGCCCAAATTTTTATTGATTATTTGCGCATAGCTTTGGGCAACGTTGCTTATTCCGTCGGTTGTCGGCGGAAATGCGTCGGTGCCGATTGCTATTTTTAATTTCTTTTTATCGTTCACTTGGTTTAACTCCGTATAATTTGATTGAAATTGTATTAAGTTTAGCACAAAAGAAAAGAAAAGTAAACATTTAGCAAATATTTTATATTTATATTATAATTTCTATAATAAAAAATCAAATTCCCCTTGATTAAGTTACCGAAATACTTTATAATAGTTTTTGAATGTAGATTTGGAGGAATGGATTATGTCGCAAACATATTCTGTTTCGCTTGAAAAGATGATTGATTTTCACAAGCTTGAAACGGTTTATATGCCACGCTCGGCTGACGAAATTTTGATTACAACAAGCGAGGTTAATCGTCCCGGTATTGTTTTGACGGGATATACCGATTATTTTGACTCTTTGAGAATTCAGATTCTCGGTTGGACAGAGATAGGCTTTATTCGCAGTATGGAACCTGACGAGAGGGAAGCAGCTCTTGATTGTTGGCTTTCGCTTAAACCTGCCGCTGCGGTAGTTACAAGAGGTCTTGAAATTCCCGATTATCTTTACGACGCTTGCAAAAAGCACGAAATTCCGCTTCTTAAGACGGAGGAGGAAACATCGCCGTTCTTAGCCGCACTGATTGAATTTCTTAACACAGAACTTGCACCGAGAATTACAAGGCACGGTGTTCTTGTTGAGGTTTACGGCGAAGGTGTTCTTATAACCGGTGAAAGCGGTGCCGGCAAGAGCGAAACTGCCATTGAACTTATCAAGCGTGGTCATCGTCTTATTGCGGACGATGCTGTTGAAATCAGAAAAATTAACGAAAGAACGCTTCGTGGCAATTCGCCGAGCAATATTCGCCATTTTGTTGAGCTTAGAGGTATCGGTATTATTGATGCAAGGCGTATTTTCGGTATGGGTGCCGTTAAACCAAGCGAAAAAATTGATATGGTTATTCAGCTTGAGGCTTGGGATTCAACAAAGGCTTATGACAGACTCGGTCTTGATAATGAGTATGCAAATGTTCTTGGCGTGAAGGTTCCGGCTATTACCGTTCCTATTACTCCGGGCAGAAATCTTGCAGTTATTGTTGAAACTGCCGCAATGAATAACCGTCAAAAGAAAATGGGTTACAATGCGGCAAAGGATTTAATGATAAGCCTTGGTATGGACGATGTTCAGCCTGAGGATAAGGAAATTGAAATTTGGCAAAGCTAAGTCAAATTTTGTTTATATAAATTAATAAAGAGGTAAAGCACAATGTATACAATTGGTATTGATTTAGGCGGAACAAATATTGTTGCGTCGGTTGTAGATGATGATTACAATATTATCGGCACTTCAAAGACTCCTACGAACTCTCCGAGGAGTGCAGATGAAATTTTTGACGATATTGCAGATGTTTGCGAGGAAGCGGTCAAAACGGCAGGTCTTACTATGGAGGATATCGACAGTGTTGGTATGGGTACTCCGGGTACGGTTAATCAGGACGGCATTATTGAATTTGCAAACAATCTTGCGTTTAATAATGTTCCTGCAAGAACTATGCTTGCAAAAAGAATTAATAAGCCTGAGGAAAAGGTATTTATTGAAAATGATGCTAACTGCGCAGCATTAGGTGAGGCTTATGCAGGCTGCGGAAACGGCGCTAAGGACTTTGTTGCCGTAACTCTCGGTACGGGTGTAGGTTCGGGTGTAATTATCGGCGGCAAAATCGTAAACGGTGTAAACTATGCCGGTGGCGAGTGCGGCCATATGGTAATCGTTGTTGACGGCGAGCAGTGTTCGTGCGGTCGTAAGGGCTGCTGGGAGGCTTATGCTTCTGCTACCGCTCTTATCAGGCAGACTAAAAAAGCTATGGAAGAATATCCTGATTCTCTTATGCACAAGCTTGCTAAGGAGGAGGGCAAGGTATCGGGAAGGACTGCTTTTGACGCTATGCGTTTAGGCGATATCGCAGGCATTAAGGTTGTTGATGATTATATCAAGTATGTTGCTTGCGGTCTTATCAATATTGTTAATGCTCTCCAGCCTGAAATTATTTGTATCGGCGGCGGAATTTGCAATGAGGGCGAAACTCTTATGAAACCGCTTCGTCGTTTTGTTCAGTCTGAAAGATATTCAATTCACAGTAAAATTCAAACTAAAATTGTTAAGGCAGAGCTTGGTAATGATGCTGGTGTTATCGGTGCGGCTCTTCTTGGTAAAGTAAAATAATAATTTGGTGATAGCTTGGAGCAGTTAATTAAACTTTGTGAAAAATTTAATTGCAAGTATCTTCAAAACGAAAAAATGAGCCTTCATACCACCTTTAAAATAGGCGGCAATGCAAGGCTCGTTGTCTATCCGCAAAACGAGGAGCAAATAAGCAAACTTGTTAAGTGTGCAAAAGCCGAAAATGTAAGGCTTATTGCAGTTGGCAACGGTTCCAATCTTCTTGTGGATGATGACGGAATAGATGCTTGTGTTTTAATACTCGGTGAGCCTTTTTCGCAAATAAAGCTTATTGATGATGAAACTATATATGCAAAAGCGGGGGCTAAGCTTATTGCACTTTGTCGCTTTGCTTATGAGCATTCTCTTTCAGGGCTTGAATTTGCTTACGGCATTCCCGGCTCGGCAGGCGGTGCGGCATTTATGAATGCCGGTGCTTACGGCGGGGAAATGAAAGATGTGCTTTATAAGTGTGAGCATATTGATAAAAACGGCGATAGAGGCTTTCTCGAAAAAGACAATTTGAAACTTTCTTACCGCCACAGCGCTTATTATGATAACGGCGCCGTTATAACAGGACTTTACCTTAAGTTAAAAAAAGGCGAAAAATCGGAAATTAAAGAAAAAATGGACGACCTTATCGGCAGGAGAAGGGCAAAACAGCCCCTTGAATATCCGTCGGCAGGCTCAACGTTTAAACGTCCTGAGGGATATTTTGCAGGCGCTTTGATTGAGCAGTGCAATCTTAAAGGCAAGAGCGTGGGCGGTGCGCAGGTCAGCGAAAAGCACGCAGGATTTGTGATAAACAAGGGCGGAGCAACTTGTAAGGACGTGCTTGATTTGTGCAAATATTGCAGTGATAAAGTAATGGAAGAAACAGGCGTAAAGCTTGAAATGGAAATCAGGGTTACAAAATAAAAGGGGAAAACATATATGGATAACAGTAAGGAACTTGTAATTATAACAGGTGTCAGCGGCGCCGGCAAATCGTCCGCTATGGCTTTTATGGAGGATGCAGGTTATTATTGCATTGATAATATGCCGCCTGAGCTTATGTCTACTTTTGTAGGACTTCTCGCAAATAACAGCGAATATTATCCTAAGGTCGCAATGGTTGTTGACGTAAGAAGCGGTCATGTTTTTGAAAAAATTATTTCAAGTATTGATAATGTGGAGCAATATGGATATACAGCTAAGATTGTTTATCTTGATATTAACGATACAGAGGCGCTCAAGCGTTATAAACTTACTCGCAGAAAACACCCCTTTGCAGATAAATTCAACGGCAATATTCAAAATGCACTTGATTATGAGAGGGAAATTCTTGCACCGTTAAGATTAAAGGCAAACCATATTATTGACACTTCTTCAATTGATACGCACCAACTTCGTGCAAGGCTTACAGAACTTCTTTTGGGCGATGCAAAGGAATATATGAATATCCACTGTATGTCATTCGGATTTAAGTACGGCGTGCCTAATTCCGCAGATTTTGTTATTGATGTAAGATGCCTTCCTAATCCTTATTGGAATGAAAGCTTGCGAAATAAAACAGGTCTTGATAAGGAAGTTCAGGACTTTGTGTTCTCGTTTGACGAGTCAAAGGAGCTTTTAAAGAAGCTTATTGATTTTCTCGATTTCCTTAATCCTCTTTATATCAGAGAGGGCAAGAGCCAGATTGTTTTTGCAATCGGTTGTACGGGCGGCAATCACAGAAGTGTTGCTTTTGCCGAAGCTCTTAAGGATTATTTTTCAAAAAAATGGGATAATGTAACTGTAAGTCACAGGGATATAGATAGAAAATAATGTCGTTTTCACAACAGGTTAAAAATGAACTTTTAAAAATTGAATATGACAGCACGTGCTGCGAAAAGGCATTTCTTTACGGAATGTGCATTTTCGGCAAAAGCTTTTCGAGCTACGGTGTCGGTGTTCAAACCGAAAATAAGGATATCGCAATCAGATATGCTTTTCTTATAAAAAAATATTGCAATATTAAATGCGATGTTAAGACTTCGCCGGGCGGTAAAAGCCACACAGTTATGATTAATGATAAGGCACAGTGCGAAAAGGTACTTGCTTTTTTCGGCCACGAGAGTAAGGGCAGTTTAAAAATCAATCATTCTAATTTTGATTGTGAAAACTGTCAAAAATCGTTTTTGGCAGGTGCTTTCCTTTCGTGCGGCACGGCGTCTGACCCAAATAAGGATTATCATTTGGAGTTTACTGTTGCGTTTTTGAATCTTTCAAAAAGTCTGGTTACTCTTTTGGAGGAAATTGATCTTGCGCCTAAAACCGCTAACAGAAAGGGATATAATATAGTATATTTTAAAGACAGTGAGGCTATTGAAGATTGTCTTTATATTATGGGAGCAAGCACTTCAATGTTTGATATGATGAACGTTGAAATAGTTAAGGATTTCAGGAATAAGGCTAACAGAGCGGCAAATTGCGAAACCGCAAATATTGAGAGAACGGTTAAAGCAAGTTGGGAGCAAAGCGCCGCTATCGAGAAAATTGAGGAGAAAAAAGGACTTGATTTTCTTAAGCCCGACCTTAAGGAAATGGCTGTTTTGAGGCAAGATAATCCTGAAGCTTCCCTTGCAGAACTTTCAAAACTCAGCGGTCTTTCACGCTCTGGGGTTAACCACAGATTAAAGAAAATAGTTGAAATAGCTAAGGAATTATAATGGTATATCAGTTAATTGATATATAATAAAAGGAACGATAATATGTTTACTCATTTGCACACTCATACCGAGTTTTCTTTGCTTGACGGCGCTTGCCGTATCGAGCAGCTTGTTTCACGTGCAAAGAGTCTTGGAATGCAGTCTCTTGCTATTACCGACCACGGTAATATGTACGGGGCTGTTGATTTTTATAAGGCTTGCAAAAAAGAAGGCATCAAGCCTATTATAGGCTGCGAGGTTTATGTTGCGCCGAGAATGAGGTTTGATAAGGACAAGGTGCTTGATAAGGAATATAATCATCTTGTTTTGCTTTGCAAAAACGAAAAGGGATATAAAAATCTTATAAAAATGGTGTCGAAATCGTATACCGAAGGATTTTATTTCAAACCGAGAATTGACCATGATTTGCTTGAAAAATACAGTGAAGGTTTAGTTTGCCTTTCTGCTTGCCTTGCAGGTGAAATTCCGCAGGCGTTGCTTCAAAAGGATTATGATAAAGCTAAACGTGTCGCTTTGTGGTATGATGAACTTTTCGGCAGAGGAAACTATTACTTGGAACTTCAAAATCACGGGATTAACGAGCAGGCAATAGTCAACGAGGGACTAAAGCGCCTTTCGAGAGAAACGGGGATTCCTCTTGTTGCCACAAATGATGTTCATTATATTGAAAAGCAAGATGCTAAAATTCAGCAGGTGCTTATTTGTATTGCGACTAATAAAACTATCGGCGATGATACGGGACTCGAATTTCATGCAGATGAGTTTTATTTAAAGAGCGAGCAGCAGATGAGGGAAATTTTTGCCGATACTGCGCAGGCAATTGATAATACGCAGATTATTGCCGATATGTGCAATTTCGATTTTGAATTCGGCCACACTAAACTTCCTTATTACGAAACACCGAACAATATGGACCATTTTGAATATTTCAAAATGCTTTGTATGAACGGTATGAAAAAAAGATACGGCGAAAATCCGCCTAAAAAATATTATGACCGCCTTGAATATGAACTTGAAACAGTAGAAAAAATGGGCTATACGGATTATTATCTCATAGTTGCCGACTTTGTGTCGTTTGCAAAAAGCAGAAAAATTCCCGTAGGTCCCGGCAGAGGTTCGGGCGCAGGCTCAATTGCGGCGTATTGTATGGAAATAACCGACCTCGACCCAATGAAATATAATCTTCTTTTTGAAAGGTTTTTAAATCCGGAGCGTGTTTCTATGCCCGATTTTGATATAGATTTTTGCTATGTCAGACGTGGCGAGGTTATTGATTATGTAACTAATAAATACGGCGCCGACCACGTGGCTCAGATTGTTACGTTTGGCACTCTTGCAACAAAGGCAGCTATCCGTGATGTAGGCAGGGCTATGGGTATGCCTTATGCCGCTGTTGATGCTGTTGCAAAGCTTGTACCTAACGATTTTCATATTACGATTGACGAGGCTGTTAAAAAGTCTAAAGAACTTTCAAACCTTATGCAGGAAAATGAGCAGATAAACGAACTTATCAAAACTGCAAAAAAGGTTGAGGGTATGCCGAGAAATACGTCTACCCATGCGGCAGGCGTTGTTATTACTCACGACCCTGTAAGTTCTTATGTTCCGCTTGCAACTAATGACGGAGTGCCGGTTACTCAATACATTATGACTTCTCTTGAGGAGCTTGGGCTTCTTAAAATGGATTTTCTTGGGCTTCGCACATTGACTGTTATTAATGACGCAAGCAAGGCAGCGGGAATTGATATTAACGAAATACCTATTGATGATAAAAAAGTATACAGCCTTTTTGCAAGAGGCCAGACAGAGGGCGTATTTCAGTTTGAGTCAAGCGGAATGAAGCGTATGCTTATGAATTTGAAGCCGACAAGGCTTGAGGATTTAATCGCTGCCACCTCGCTTTACCGTCCCGGCCCGGCTAATCAAATCGACACCTTTGTAGAAAATTCACATAATCCCCAAAAAGTGAGATATATAACCGATAAGCTTAAACCAATACTTGAAAATACGTATGGCTGTATGGTTTATCAGGAACAGGTTATGCAAATATTCCGTGAGCTTGCGGGATATTCCTATGGCAGGGCAGATATTGTTCGCCGTGCCATGAGCAAGAAAAAAATTGATGTTATGGAAAAAGAACGTACCGCTTTTGTTTCGGGTTGTGAAAAAAACGGCATTTCAAGTTCTGTAGCTAATACTATTTTTGACCAAATGTCGGAATTTGCAAAATATGCTTTTAATAAGTCGCACGCTGCCTGCTATGCGCTTGTGGCATATAGAACTGCGTATTTGAAATGCTATTATCCGGCAGAATTTATGGCGGCTTTAATGACGTCTGTTCTTGATCAGTCAAACAAAATTGCACGATATACGGCAGAGTGCAAAAGGCTCGGTATTCGTCTTGCAAGCGCAAATATCAATACTTCTATGCAAGGCTTCACACCGAATGGCAGGGTGATTAACTATGGGCTTTTGGGTATTAAAAATGTCGGACGGGAATTTGTTGACGATATAGTTAAAGAAAGAGAAAATGGCGATTTTAAGGATTTGCCTGACTTTTGCCTTCGTATGCAGGATAGGCATTTTAATCGTCGTGCAGTTGAAAGTCTTATTAAATGCGGTGCGATGGATTGCTTTGAATTAAATCGTCGCCAAATGCTTCAGGCTTTGCCGTCAATTGCCACCAATATTGAAAATTACAGGCAGAGCACACGCTACGGTCAGGTTGGCTTTTTTGAACTCGGCGGTAATGATTCTCCGCTTGAATTTGATGTTCTGAATGTTGATGAATTTCCTAAGGCTGAGCTTTTGAAAATGGAAAAGGAAATGACGGGACTTTACCTTTCCGGTCACCCTATGGATAAATATTCCGATTTGTGCGAAAAACTCGGATTTGCTAATATAGGCGAGCTTTTGGAAAGTGCAAATGACGATATGAGTATTTACAAGGATAAAACCTTTGTGCGTACCTGTGGCATTGTTACTCGTGTAATTCTTAAGCAAACGAGAAGCGGTGCTTCAATGGCTTTTGTAACCGTAGAGGACTTGTACGGCTCAATTGAGGTTATCGTTTTTGCAAAAGCGCTTGAAAAGTACGCACAATTTCTTTATGATGGCAGTATAATAACTATTGCAGGAAACCTCTCACTTGAGGAGGAAAAGGATGCTAAAATACTTGCTTATTCAATAGACAGCGCACCTACTCAAGCTGATTTTGAAAGCGGAAAATATAAAAATAAACCTATTCAAAACAGCAAACAAGCTGAAAAAGAAAATCACAAAAGGAAAAAGGCGGCTCTTTATCTGCGCTTTAAGAATGAAAATGATGAAAATATAGCACTTGCAAAACGAGTGACTGATATTTTTGACGGGAACATTCCTCTTTATTTTTATTATACCGATGATAAAAGGTATGCCTTGCAGCCGAGGGAGTGTTTTGTTGAGGTGAATAATACCGAAATTAAGGAATTAAAAAGGATACTTGGCGATGAGAATGTAGTTTTTGTTCATTAATTTTACGACAATACTTGACTTTTTTCTTGAAAAAATATAAAATAAACAAGATATATAAGTTAAATAAAGATTATTTTGTTTTAGTCTATATTATTATATAGGAGGACATAATTATGAAAACAATTGCGGTATTAACAAGTGGCGGCGACGCACCGGGTATGAATGCAGCTATTCGTGCAGTAGTACGTACAGCATGCGAAAACGGAATTAAGGTTTACGGTGTCGTTCGTGGCTATAACGGTCTTATCAACGGCGATTTCATTGAAATGGACCTTAGAAGCGTATCAGACATTATCAATCGTGGCGGTACTATCCTTTACTCTGCTCGTTCGGTTGAGTTTGCTACAGAAGAAGGTCTTAGAAAAGCAGTTCGTACCTGCCAGGAGCACGGTATTGAGGGCGTTGTTGTTATAGGCGGCGACGGTTCGTTCCGTGGTGCAAGAGACCTTAGCGAAAGAGGTATTCCTTGCGTAGGACTTCCGGGCACTATTGATAACGATATTGCTTGCTGTGATAACACTATCGGTTATGACACCTGCCTTAATACTATTATGGAAATGGTTGACCGTGTTCGTGATACAACAGAGTCGCATGACAGATGTACTGTTGTTGAAGTTATGGGTAGAAAGGCAGGCTATCTTGCACTTAATGCAGGTATTGCTTGCGGTGCTACTTCTATTCTTATTCCTGAAGTTGAATACGATGTTCAAGAGCATATTATTGAACGTATGGAAAAAACTCAGAGAACAGGCAAAAAACACTTTATTATTATTGTTGCCGAGGGTGTCGACGTTGATGTTCATGACCTTGCTAAGGAAATAGAGGCTAAGACCGGCGTTGAGTCACGTGCCTGCGTTCTCGGTCATATTCAGCGTGGCGGCTCTCCTACTGCTAAGGACAGAGTTCTTGCTACACGTATGGGTAACTATGCCGTTAAGCTTCTTATGAATAATATCGGCAATCGTGTTGTTGCCGCTCAAAAGGAAGACGTTGTTGATTACGATATCTTTGAGGCTCTTAATATGAAGAAGTCTATTGATATGAATCTTTATAATGTTGCTCACGAGGTTTCAATTTAACCGAGTAATAAAACGAAATATGAAGTATTTTTTAGGGTAGGGGTTTGCTCCTACCCTAAAGTTTTGCCCATTCGTTTTTCAAGAAGGCTGATTTTTTTCTTGACTTTTTGATTTATATTTGTTATAATCACGTCACTTTGAACAACTGAATATTAGGTTAATATTGGAAACGCACATTCTCCGTAATGATAACGAACAACACAAATTTATTGAGTTGAATTTTTTATTATTAAGGAGATTTTTTTATGCCAAAAACTAAGTTTCAAGATTTTATTTTCACAATCATAATGGTAATCGTTATGGTCTATGCAATGGTTTGTTACAATATTGCTTTTGATAAGGGCGTTGGTAACGATATTTTTCTTTTAGCGCTTCACGAGCTTCCTATTATGGGCGTAATCGGCTTTTTGCTTGAATTTTTTGCCGTGGGCAAGCTTGCTCAAAAAATTACCTTTAAGCATTTTGACCCCAAAAGTACCAATCCTTTTTTAATCACTGTTATGATTTCAAGTGTTACGGTTGCTTTTATGTGCCCGCTTATGAGCTTTATTGCAAGTCTTCTTTTCAGCTTTCAGGACGCCGCACATATTATTCCTAATTTTTGTAGAATTTGTGTTCGCAATTTTCCTATGGCACTTTGCTGGCAACTTTTCTACGCAGGTCCGTTCGTTCGCTTCATATTCCGCTTGATTTTCAAAAAGCAATTAAAAGAAGATAAATAAAATAAAAATACTTATTAAAATTCTGTCAATAATAGTATAGGTGGTATTATGAAAAAAGCTATACGAATTATTGACGGAATTTTTGCGTTATGCCTTGTTATAATTTATTCTCTTGTTGCGTTCGGCAACTTTGTTTTGCCTGATAAAATAACTGCTTATTCAAACAAAAGAGTTGAATACAAAAGCATTTATTGGGTTGGTGACAGTCCGCTTTATCAGGTCGATTTTCAGAATAATTCCAAGGTATCGCCGAGTGAAAACGACATTAAGCTTTTGGGAATAATTCCCGTTAAAACGGCAAGTGTTACCCAAAAGAAAGCTAAAAAAGTAAACGTAAGCGGCGAAAGCTTCGGAATTAAACTTTATACCGACGGAGTAATTATCGTCGGTATTCGTGACGTTGAAACCGACAGCGGCAAGTGCAATCCTGCTAAAGATGCAGGGCTTGAAAAGGGCGATATAATCGTTGAAATAAACGGTAAAAAAATGTATTCTGCCACGAGCGTGACCGATATACTTAATGATAATAACGGCAAGGAATATAATATTAAGGTCAAGCGAAACGGAAATTACAAAGAGTTTTCTTTAAAGCCTGCTTATTCCTCGGCGCAGGGGTGCTACAAGGTCGGCTTATGGGTCAGGGACTCAACGGCAGGAGTGGGAACCGTTACCTTTTATGATAAATCAACTAATTGTGTTGCGGCGCTTGGTCACCCGATAACCGATGTCGATACAAATGAAATTATGCCGATTTTGGACGGTGAAGCAGTAAAGGCGAATGTAACAAAAATTTATAAAAGCCGTGCCGGAGAGGCAGGCTCGCTTGCGTGCGAATTTACAAATGATACAATCGGTACACTTAAAAAGAATTGCCAAAGCGGAATTTTCGGCAAATACACCTGCGATTTAAACGGCACTTATGAATATGAGGTTGCCTCAAATGATGAAATTGTAAAAGGCCCTGTTCAAATTCTTTGCACAACCGATTTGGGCAAGCCACAGTTTTATAATGCGCAAATAACACGTATTTCTTATCGTGAAAATAAAAAAGGTAAAAATATGGTTGTAAAGATTACGGATAAGCGTCTGCTTGATAAAACGGGCGGAATAGTGCAGGGTATGAGCGGTTCGCCGATTATTCAAAACGGCAAGCTAGTTGGTGCACTTACTCACGTAATTGTTGATTCACCCGAAAAGGGCTATGCAATCTTCGCCGAGGATATGCTCGAAGAATTGTAAAATAAAACACATAATAATTAAAAAAGCAAACAAACAATCAATATATTGTGGTGCAAGCAGATATTCGTTTATCGCTTGCACCATATTTTTTATTGTGCAGTTTTGACGAAATTTAAGCGTGAATTTTGGTAAAAATTACAAATTTTTAAAAACGCAAAAATTCTAAAAAAATTATTAAAAAAGTGTTGACAACAGGGGCTTTATAATATATAATAGACGAGCGTGTGAACGAGGTATAGTATATAAATATATATATTATATTTATGCTTCACCATAGATATGCGATGATGTATGAGGTTGCGCCATAACCCACGGCGGTAATTCATACGGAGTATGTCCGATTTTAAACCGGGCGAAACGAAGATGATTTGTAATCATCTGAACCGATAGGAAACTACAAGCTGTGACTTGCGAACGCAGATTTTCTGTGTGTTCGTTCCTTATGCCCGAATGATGTCTTTTCATTCGGTTTTATTTAAAGAGAGGTTTGAAACACACGGGAGCGTGGTTGAAATATCGGTACTCGCACCATAATTTTTCAGGGAGGAAATAAAATGGCAGCAAGTAAAGTGAAGATTCGAATCAGACTTAAGGGCTATGATCACAGCTTAGTTGATCAGGCTGCTGAGAAGATTGTTGACACTGCAAAGAGAACAGGCGCTCAGGTTAGCGGTCCTATCCCTCTTCCGACAGAGATTGAAAAGGTAACAATCCTCAGAGCTGTTCATAAGTACAAGGACAGCCGTGAGCAATTCGAACAAAGAACACACAAAAGACTCATCGACATTCTCAGACCTTCAAACAAAACTGTTGAAGCTTTGACAAGTCTTGAGCTCCCAGCAGGCGTTGAGATTGAAATCAAGCTCTAATCGCAGCTGAGGTCATGTTGGGGAAACCCAACCAATAACCAAAAGGAGGAAATAAAACATGAAAAAAGGTCTTATCGGCAAGAAAATCGGCATGACTCAGATCTTTGACGAAGCAGGCAATGTAATTCCTGTAACAGTAGTTGAAGCCGGTCCTTGCACAGTAACACAGATTAAGACAGTGGAGAACGACGGTTATCAGGCTGTTCAGGTTGGTTTCGGTGATGTTAAGGTATCACGTGTAAACAAGCCAATGAAGGGTCACTTTAATAAAGCTGATGTAGCTCCAAAGAAAACACTTAAGGAATTCCGTCTCGACAGCATCGACGGTATTGAGGTTGGTAACATTCTCAAGGCTGACACATTTGAGGTTGGCGAAATCGTTGATGTAAAGGGAACAAGCAAGGGTCACGGAACAGCAGGCGCAATCAAGCGTTGGAACTTCTCAAGACTCAGAATGACACACGGTACAGGTCCTAACCACCGTCACGCAGGTTCACTCGGTGCTTGTTCAAGCCCTTCAAGAGTATTCAAGGGTAAGAAGATGGCAGGTCACTACGGTCACGAAACAGTAACAGTTCAGAACCTCAAGATTGCTAAGGTTGATGCAGAAAACAATCTTATCGCAATCAAGGGTGCAATCCCGGGTCCTAAGGGCGGAATTGTTGTAATCGCAGACGCAGTTAAAGCTTAACGAAAGGAGAGATAAGTAATGGCACAGGTTCAGGTTTATAACCAGGAAGGTAAGAAAACCTCAAAATTAGAACTTGCAGATTCAGTATTCGGCATTGAGCCAAACGAATATGCAATGCATCTTGCAGTTGTTAGCTATCTTGCTAATCAGCGTCAGGGCACACAGTCAACTCTCACTCGTTCAGAAGTAAGCGGTGGCGGTGCAAAGCCTTGGAGACAGAAGGGTACCGGCAGAGCTCGTCAGGGTTCAACAAGAAGTCCACAGTGGACACACGGCGGTATCGCTCTTGGCCCTAAGCCAAGAAAATATACAGTAAATCTTAACAAGAAGGTTAAGAGACTCGCTATGAAGTCTGCACTTTCATCAAAGGTTGCAGCAGGCGAGATGATGGTTGTTAATAAGGTTGAGTTCGACGGCATTAAGACAAAGAATGTTGTTGCAATGCTCAAGGGCCTTAAGGCAGCTAAGAAAACTCTCATCATCACAGCTGAGAGCAATGAACAAATTTACAAGAGCGCTCGTAACATCGAAGGTGTTAAGGTTGCTACAGTAAACACACTTTGCGTTTATGATATCCTTAACTGCGATTCATTCGTTGTTCTTAAGGACGCAGCAAAGAAGATTGAGGAGGTATATGCATAATGAGAACTGCTCAGGATATTATTCTTAAGCCAATCATCACTGAGGAATCAATGATGGGTATTATGACAAAGAAGTATACCTTCAAGGTTGCAAAGGATGCAAACAAAATCGAAATCGCTAAGGCTGTTGAGGCTGTTTTCCCTGGCACAAAGGTTGCTAAGGTAAACACAATGAACGTTAGAGGCCAGAAGCGTCGTCAGGGTATGCACGAGGGCTACACTCCATCTTGGAAGAAGGCAATCGTTACTCTTACAGAAGATTCAAAGGAAATTGAATTCTTCAACGATATGATGTAATCACAACCTATATATAATTAGTATATAACATAAAGTATTTCGGATGATGAGGTATGAAAGGTGCCATCCTTTCGCAAAGTTATCCGGAAAGGAGAAAAATAATGGCAATTAAGAATTATAAGCCGACCACTCCTTCACGCAGAAATATGTCAGTAACTGATTATTCTTCACTCTCAAAGGTTGCTCCTGAAAAATCTCTTCTTGAGCCTCTCAATAAGAAGTCAGGCCGTAACTCTTACGGAAGAATCACAGTTCGTCATCGTGGCGGCGGAAACAGAAGAAAATATCGTGTAATCGATTTCAAGAGAAACAAGCTTGATATGCCTGCAACTGTTAAGACCATCGAATATGATCCAAACAGAAGTGCACATATCGCTCTTATTCAGTATGAAGACGGTGTAAAGAGCTACATCACAGCTCCTGAAGGTCTTAAGGTTGGCGACACTGTTATGGCAGGTCCTAACGCAGACATCGTAGCAGGTAACGCTCTTGCACTTAAAGATATGCCTGTAGGTACAATCGTTCATAACGTAGAGCTTTATCCTGGCAACGGTGCTCAGCTTGCTCGTTCAGCAGGTAACAGCGCTCAGCTTATGGCTCTCGAAGGTGCTTATGCACTTCTCAGACTTCCTTCAGGCGAGCTTCGTAACGTACCGAGAGATTGTATGGCAACAGTCGGTGTTGTTGGTAACACTGACCACGCTAATGTTAAAATCGGTAAAGCAGGTCGTAAGCGCAACATGGGTTGGAGACCTACCGTTCGTGGTTCTGTTATGAACCCTAACGATCACCCTCACGGTGGTGGTGAAGGTAAGTCACCTGTCGGCCGTCCTGGTCCTTGCACTCCTTGGGGCAAGCCTGCTCTCGGCTATAAGACACGTAATAAGAAGAAGGCATCTAACAAGATGATCGTTCGCCGTCGTAACGGTAAATAAGAAGAAAGGAGAAGATTAACTAATGAGTAGAAGTACAAAAAAGGGTGCTTATGTAGAAGACAGCCTTTATAAGAAAGTAGAAGCTCTTAATGCTTCAGGCGACAAGCAGATTATCAAAACTTGGTCAAGAAGTTCAACAATCTTCCCTGAATTCGTAGGACACACATTTGCTGTTCATGACGGAAGAAAGCATGTTCCTGTATATGTTACAGAGGATATGGTTGGACACAAGCTCGGTGAATTTGCACCGACAAGAACATTCAGAGGCCACGCAGGCTCAAAGACATCTAAGTAATCGAAAGGAGAATTATTATGGAAGCAACAGCAAAAGCAACTTATGTCCGTATCTCCCCTCGAAAGGTGCAGATTGTTCTTGATCTTATCAGAAATCAGCCTGCTGACAAGGCAATGGCTATTCTTCAGTACACACCGAAAGCTGCTTGCGAGCCTGTTATGAAGGTTCTTAAGTCAGCAATCGCAAATGCTGAGAACAATAACAATATGGACACATCAAGATTAGTAGTAAGCTACTGCAACGCAACTGCAGGTCCTACTCTTAAGAGAATTCAGGCAAGAGCACAGGGCAGAGCTTACAGAATCAATAAGAGAACATCACACATCACAATTACCGTTAAGGAATTGGAAGACTAAGCGAGGAGGAAAGTTAAATGGGACAGAAATGTAATCCAACCGGTTTAAGAATCGGTGTTATCAAAAACTGGGACTCTCGCTGGTATGCAAAGAAGGGCGAGTTCGGTGATACACTTGTAGAGGACTACAAGCTTCGTAATTACCTTCTTGATTCTCTTCACGGCGCAGGTGTTCCAAAGGTAGAAATCGAAAGAGATGCTAAGAGAGTAAGAATCAACATCCATTGTGCAAAGCCGGGTATGGTTATCGGTAAGCAGGGTGCTGAAATCGAAAAGCTCAAGGCAGTATGTGCAAAGAAGCTCGGCAAAGATGCTAACGAAGTTTTCATCAACATCGTTGAAATCAAGCAGCCGGACCTCAACGCAACACTTGTAGCACAGTCAGTTGCTCAGCAGCTTGAAAGACGTGTATCTTTCAGAAGAGCAGTTAAGGGTGCTATCAGAAATACAATGAGACTTGGTGCTCGTGGTATTAAGATTATGGTTTCAGGCAGAATCGGCGGTGCAGAAATCGCTCGTTCAGAAACTTATAAAGAGGGTACAATTCCACTTCAGACAATTCGTGCTGACATTGATTATGGTTTTGCAGAAGCAAACACAACCTATGGTAAGATTGGTGTTAAGACATGGATTTATCAAGGTGAGGTACTCCGTGAATCTCGTAATAAGAGAAGAACAAATCGTAGAGAAGGGGGAAGAAAGTAATGCTTTTACCTAAGCGTGTAAAACACAGAAAGCAGCACAGAGGTCGTATGACCGGTGTAGCTACTCGAGGCAATAAGGTAACTTACGGTGAATATGGTTTGCAGACAACTGAGCCTGCATGGATTACCGCAGCACAGATTGAAGCTGCCCGTATCGCAATGACACGTTACACAAAGCGTGGCGGTAAAGTATGGATCAAAATATTCCCTGATAAGCCGATTACAGCAAGACCTGCCGATACTCGTATGGGTAAAGGTAAAGGTAATGTTGACTACTGGGTAGCAGTAGTAAAGCCGGGCAGAGTAATGTTCGAGCTTGGCGGTGTTGACGAAGCAATAGCTCGTGAGGCTTTGCGTCTTGCCGCAAACAAACTTCCTGTTAAATGTAAGTTTGTAAAGAAAGAAGAAGAGGGAGGCGAGCAATAATGAAAGCATCAGAAATCAAGGCTCTTTCAGCAGAACAGAGAACAAAGAAGCTTGCAGAATTAAAAGAAGAGCTCTTCAACCTTCATTTCCAGCAGGCAATCAATCAGCTCGACAACCCTATGAGAATTAAAGCTGTCAAGAAAGATATCGCTCGCATCAAGACTGTTGAGCGTCAAATCGAACTTGAGAGCGCTAATTCTTAATAAAGGAGGTAACTGTTAAATGGAAAGAAACCTCAGAAAGACAAGAGTAGGTATCGTAACAAGCGACAAGATGGATAAGACAGTTGTTGTAACAATCAAGAACAGAGTTCGTCATCCACTTTACAACAAGATTGTAAACGATACAGTTAAGTACAAGGCACACGACGAAAACAACGAATGCGGTGTTGGCGATAAGGTTCTTATTATGGAATGTCGTCCATACAGCAAGGATAAGAGATGGCGTGTGGTTGAAATCATTGAGAAGGCTAAATAATCGTTACGATTTACAGCTTTTTTAAATAATTTAGTCAATAAAATAATAACTGCAACATAGCAAAGTGTTATTTTGCAGTACGAAGGAGGAAAATGCTGTGATACAACAGGAAAGTCGTCTTAAAGTAGCAGACAACACAGGCGCTAAAGAGCTTCTTTGCATCAGAGTATTAGGCGGTTCAGGCAGAAGATATGCAAATATCGGCGATGTAATCGTTGCTAGTGTAAAGAAAGCAGCACCGGGTGGCGTTGTTAAAAAGGGCGAAGTTGTTAAGGCAGTCATCGTTCGTACAACTAAAGGTGTACGTCGTGACGACGGTCAGTATATTCGTTTTGATGAAAATGCTGCCGTAATTATCAGAGAGGATAAAACCCCTCGTGGCACCCGTATTTTTGGACCAGTAGCTCGTGAGCTTCGTGAAAAGGATTATATGAAAATCCTTTCTCTCGCTCCGGAAGTTCTTTAATGGAGGTGCGCTAATATGAGTAAAATGTTTGTTAAGTCCGGTGATACTGTAGTAGTACTCAGCGGTAAGTCAAAGGGCGTTAAGGGCGAAGTTGTCGCTGTAAGTCCTGCTGAAGGCAAGGTTATCGTTAAGAAGGTAAACGTTGTTACAAAGCACGTTAAGCCTAAGAAGATGGGCGAGCCGGGCGGTCTTATTGAAGTAGAATCAGCTCTTTATGCATCAAAAGTACAGCTCGTATGTCCTAAGTGCGGCGAAGCTACACGTGTAGGTCATAAAAAGGGCGGTATCCGTGTTTGTAAGAAATGCGGTAACGAATTTTAAGTAAGGGAGGAACATAACAATGTCTGTTTTAAAAGAAACATATAAGAGCGAAATCGCTCCTGCATTGATGAAGAAATTCGGATACAAATCTGTTATGCAAATCCCAAAGCTTGACAAGATTGTAATCAATGTTGGTTGCGGTGAAGCCCGTGAAAATTCAAAGGTAGTAGACGCTATCATTAATGACCTTCAAATCATTACAGGTCAAAAGCCGGTTATCTGCCGTGCGAAGAAGTCAGTTGCTAACTTCAAGCTTCGTGAAGGTATGCCAATCGGTGTTAAAGTTACTCTTCGTGGTGACAGAATGTATGAATTCCTTGAGAGATTCTTCAATTTGGCACTTCCGAGAGTTCGTGACTTCAGAGGTATCAACCCTAACTCATTCGATGGCCGTGGTAACTATGCTATGGGTATCAAAGAGCAGTTGATTTTCCCTGAAATCGAGTATGACAAGATTGATGCTGTTCGTGGTATGGACATCATCATGGTAACAACTGCAAACACAGATGAAGAGGGCAGAGAGCTCCTTAAGCTCCTCGGCGCTCCATTCTCAGAGTAAGGAGGGATTATCGTGGCAAAAACATCTATGAAAGTCAAGGCTGCAAAGCCTGCAAAGTATTCAACAAGACAGTACAACAGATGCAAAATCTGCGGTAGACCTCATGCTTATCTTCGTAAGTACGGTGTATGCAGAATTTGCTTCAGAGAGCTCGCTCATAAGGGCGAAATCCCTGGTGTAAAGAAGTCATCTTGGTAAGAACTGAGAATTGCTAATTAAATAAGGAGGAATTATCAATGCATATTACAGATCCAATCGCTGATATGCTTACAAGAATTCGTAATGCAAATTCAGCAAAGCACGATACAGTAGATATTCCTGCGTCAAACATGAAGAAGGCAATTGCTCAGATTCTTGTTGATGAAGGTTATATCAAAAATTATAAATTAATTGAAGACGGCAAGCAGGGTGTTATTCGCGTAACACTTAAGTATGGCGAAGGTAAGAGCCAGGTTATCACCGGTCTTCGCAGAGTTTCAAAGCCGGGTCTTCGTATTTATTCAAACGTTGAAGAAATGCCTAAGGTTATGAAGGGTCTCGGTGTTGCAATCGTTTCAACTTCAAAGGGCATTATGACAGACAGAGAAGCTCGCAAGCAGAATGTCGGCGGCGAAGTTTTAGCATTCATTTGGTAAGGAGGTACAGTCAGGATGTCACGTATCGGTTTAAAACCTATTACAATTCCTGCCGGTGTTGATGTAAATGTCAACGGTGCAACTGTTACCGTAAAGGGACCTAACGGTACTCTTTCAATGGATGCACATCCAAATATGACAGTCAGCGTTGAGGGCAGTGAAATTATCGTTAGCAGACCTAACGATGCAAAAGAAAACAGATCACTTCACGGTTTAACCCGTACACTTATCCACAATATGGTTGTAGGTGTTACAGAGGGATTCAAGAAAAACCTTGAAGTTAACGGTGTTGGTTACCGTGTTCAGATGCAGGGCAACAAGCTTGTTATGAACCTTGGTTTCTCACATCAGGTTACAATGGAAGCTCCAGAAGGTATTAAGGTAGAATGTCCTTCAGCAAACGCTATCGTAATTAGCGGTGCTGATAAGCAGATGGTAGGTCAGTTCGCAGCTCAGGTTCGTGAAAAGAGACCACCAGAGCCATACAAGGGCAAGGGTATCAAGTATGCCGAAGAGCATATCCGTCGTAAAGAAGGAAAAGCAGGTAAGAAATAAGGGAAGGAGTGAAATACAATGGTTTCAAGACAAGACGCCAATAAGGCAAGACAAAAGCGCCACACAAGAGTTCGTGGTAAAATCAGCGGTACTGCTGAATGTCCAAGACTTAACGTATATCGCTCTCTCAGCAATATTTACGTGCAGTTAATCGACGATGTTGCAGGTGTAACAATTGCATCAGCTTCAACTGTTGAAAAGGAATTCACACAGTACGGCGGTAACGTAGAAGCAGCTAAGGCTGTTGGTAAAACATTAGCAGAAAGAGCTAAGGCAAAGGGCATTGAAGAATGTGTATTTGACCGTGGCGGTTACGTATATCACGGACGTGTTGCTGCAGTAGCAGACGGCGCTCGTGAAGGCGGACTTAAGTTCTAACGAAGGAGGTAAATTTTTATGGCAAAGATTGACGTATCTTCAATGGAACTTGAAGAAAGAGTTGTTACTATCAACCGTGTATCAAAGACTGTAAAGGGTGGTAGAATTTTCAAATTCGCAGCACTTGTAGTTGTCGGTGACGGTAACGGTCTTGTAGGCTTCGGTATCGGTAAGTCAGGCGAAGTTCCTGATGCAATCCGTAAGGGTATCGAGGATGCAAAGAAAAATGTAATTAAGGTTGCTCTTAAGGGAACAACAATTCCTCATGAGATTAAGGGTAAGTTCGGCGCAGGTGAGGTTCTCCTTATGCCTGCTCCAAAGGGTACCGGTGTTATCGCCGGCGGTCCTGTTCGTGCTGTTGTTGAAACAGTAGGTATCAAGGATATCAGAACAAAGGCTATCCGTTCAAATAACCCTTGCAATGTAGTAAGAGCTACTATTAATGGTTTAAGCCAGCTTCGTACAGCTGATGAAGTTGCAGCAGTACGTGGCAAGGCAACAAAAGAAATTTTAGGTTAAGGAGGGTGGAATAATGGCAGACATTAAAATCAAGCTTACAAAGAGCTTAATCGGCAGTAAGAAAGACCAGATTGCCACAGCCCACTCTCTCGGTCTTCGCAAAATCGGCAACGTAACAGTTCAGCCTGATAATGCACAGACACAGGGTAAGCTTGCAAAGATTGCTCACCTTGTAACAATCGTAGAAGAATAAGGGGAGGTGCAGATAATATGAAATTACATGAACTTTCTCCTGCTGAGGGCTCTAAGAAGAGCGTAAAGAGAATTGGCAGAGGTACTGCTTCAGGTCAAGGCAAGACAGCCGGCAAAGGACAGAAGGGCCAGAAATCACGTTCAGGCTACAGCAGACGTCCAGGTTTTGAAGGCGGTCAGATGCCACTTCAAAGAAGAGTTCCTAAGAGAGGATTTAACAACATCTTCGCTACTGAATATGCAGTCGTAAATCTTTCAACACTTAATGACAGATTTGAGGACGGCGCTACAGTTGATGCTCAGAGTCTTAAGGACGCAGGTGTTATTAAAAAGGCACTTGACGGTGTTAAGGTTCTTGGAAAAGGCGAAATCACTAAGGCAATCACAGTAAAAGTTGCTGCAATCAGTGAGTCGGCTAAGGCAAAGATTGAAGCTGCAGGTGGCAAGGTGGAGGTGCTCTAATGATTAAAACCATGATTAATGCGTGGAAAGTGCCTGACATTCGCAAAAAGCTTTTGTTCACAGCATTTATCATCCTCGTTTTCAGAATAGGTTCAGTCATTCCCGTACCTTTCCTTAACATTGTTGATGAAATCAATGTCGGTAAAGGCAATACAATTCTCACTTATTTGAGCTTGATGACAGGTAGTGCATTCACATACGGTACTATTTTCGCTATGTCAATCACTCCGTACATCAACTCTTCAATCATCATTCAACTTCTCGCAGTGGCAATTCCGTCACTCGAGAGATTACAGAAGGAAGGCGAAGAAGGCAGAAAGAAGCTTGCTTCTATTACTCGTTTCGTAACAGTTGCACTCGGTGTTCTTCAGTCTATCGCTTATTACTTCTATCTTCGTACAAACAACTACCTTATGACTGATTCAAACGGTGCTCAGTTCACAGGTTTTGACGCAGTTTTCCAGGCACTTGTTATTGTACTTGTTTTAACAGCAGGCACAGCAGTTATTATGTGGCTCGGTGAGCAGATTACTATCAGCGGTATCGGTAACGGTATTTCCATTATCCTTTTCGCAGGTATCGTATCTCGTTTCCCAACCCTCATTAAGCAGCTCTTCCAGTATCTCGATACAGGTAGACTTGTTTATAAAATCCTTGTTCCTGTAGTTATCGTATGCTTCTTGCTTATGATTGCATACATCGTATTTATGGATAATTCTGAGAGAAGACTTCCGATTTCTTACGCAAAACGTGTAGTCGGCAGAAAGATGATGGGCGGTCAGTCAACTCATATGCCTATTAAGGTTAATATGAGCGGCGTACTTCCTGTAATCTTCGCTTCATCAATTCTCTCACTTCCTGGAACAGTTCAAATGTTCCTTTCGGCTGATAAGTATGAAGGCACTTTCTGGGAAAAGTTCTTTAAGGCATTCCAAGGCGACTCTTGGTGGTACGCAGCAATGTACTTCCTTCTTATCATCTTCTTTGCTTATTTCTACAGTACAATTCAGTACAACCCAATTGAAATGGCAAACAACTTGCGTAAAAACAACGGCGCAATTCCGGGTATCAGACCGGGTAAGCCGACCTCTGATTACATTCTCAGAGTTCTTTCAAGGCTTACACTTATCGGTGCTTTGATGCTTTCGGTTATCGCACTCTTCCCAATCGTTTACTCACTTATCTGTGATGCGGCTATCAAGCCACTTGCAGAAGGCGGCAAAGATGGCGGTATGACAATCTCTCTCGGCGGTACATCACTTATCATTATGTGCGGTGTTGCACTTGAGACAGTTCGTCAGTTAGAGTCGCAGATGATGATGCGCCACTACAAAGGCTTCCTTGACTAATAACTAATAGGAGTATTAAATATGAAACTTATTCTTCTCGGTGCTCCGGGTGCCGGCAAAGGTACTCAGGCAGAAAAGATTGTTGAAAAATACGGTATTCCGGCAATTTCAACAGGTAATATTCTTCGTGCAGCCGTAAAAGACGGCACAGAAATGGGACTTAAGGCTAAATCGTTTATGGACGCAGGACAGCTTGTTCCCGACGAGGTTGTTATCGGTATTATCAAGGACAGACTTAAAGAAAAAGATTGCGAAAACGGCTTCATTCTCGATGGCTTCCCAAGAACAATTCCTCAAGCTCAGGCTCTTTTAGATTCAGGTGTTGATATTGATAAGGTGCTTGATATTGAGGTTCCTGACGAAGCAATCACTAAGAGAATGAGCGGCCGCCGTGTTTGCTCAAAATGCGCTAATTCTTATCACGTTGAGTATAAGAAGCCTAAGGTTGAAGGCGTATGCGATGCTTGCGGCGGAGAACTTATTCAGCGTAAGGACGATGCTCCTGAAACTGTTCTTGCTCGTTTGGCTGAATATCACCAAATGACAGAACCGCTTAAAGATTTCTACAATAAGCTTGGTAAGCTTACTGTTGTAGAAGGACAGGAAGAAGTTGCAGATACAACTGCACTCGTTTACGCTGCGTTGGAGGATTAACATGATAGTGCTAAAAAGCAGCCGTGAGCTTGAACTTATGAAAGAAGCTTGTCAAATTTCGGCTGAAGCATTAATGGTAGCAGGCGAGGCAGTAAAGCCGGGCGCTTCTACCAAGGAAATTGATGAGATTGCATACAAGTTTATCAAAAAACACGGTGCAACTCCTAACTTTTTAAACTACGGTGGATTTCCTGCTACCGCATGTATATCTATAAATGATGAAGTTATTCACGGCATCCCAAAGGCTGACAGAATTCTCAAAGAGGGTGACATTGTCAGCATCGATTTGGGTGCGGCTAAAAACGGATATAACGGCGACAATGCTGCTACATTTGCTTGCGGAACTGTAAGTGACGAGGCAAAGCGGCTGATGGATACTACTCGTGAAAGCCTTTATAAAGGTATTGAGCAAGCAGTTCCAGGCAACAGAATCGGCGATATCGGTCACGCAGTACAGGAGTATTGCGAAGCACGTGGGTACGGCGTTGTACGTGACTTTGTCGGTCACGGCGTCGGTACTAAGCTTCATGAAGAACCAAGCGTACCAAACTTCGGTCACGCAGGCCGTGGTATCAGACTGTTACCCGGAATGACATTGGCAATTGAACCAATGATTAATCTGGGAACCTACAAGGTTAAACAGCTTTCAGACGGTTGGACCGTCAAAACCGCTGATGGCAAGCTTGCTGCTCATTTTGAGCACTCAATTGCGATTACGCCAAACGGTCCTGTTATATTAACAAAAGTCTGAGGCTTTAATCAATTGCTGGCGATTACGCCGTAATGTGATTCCAGTTAAATTAAAAACATCAATCGTAAATAATTAAATTTTAGCGAGGTATAAGATGTCAAAGTCAGATATGATAGAAGTTGAGGGTACCGTGGTTGAAGTGTTACCTAATACAACTTTTAAAGTAACATTGCAAAATGACCACATCATTATAGCCCACATCAGCGGGAAGCTGAGAATGAATAATATTCGTATTCTTCCCGGTGACAAGGTAACGATTGAGATGTCCCCATACGATCTTACTAAGGGTCGTATAATATGGCGCTCAAAGTAATAATTAGGAGGATATTCAGAATGAAAGTAAGACCTTCTGTAAAGAAAATTTGCGAAAAGTGCAAAGTAATAAAGCGCAATGGAAAAGTAATGGTTATCTGTGAAAATCCAAAGCACAAACAGCGTCAGGGCTAATCCTGAATTAATAATCGGAGGTAAACTGTAAAATGGCACGTATTTCAGGTGTTGACTTACCTAATGACAAGAGAGTTGAAATCGGCCTTACCTATATTTACGGTATCGGTCGCACAACCTCTAATGAAATCATCAAAGCAACAGGCATCAATCCTGACACCCGTTGCAGAGATTTAACAGAAGATGATGTTAAAAAGCTCAGCGATTATATCACTCACAACCTCACAGTTGAAGGTGACCTTCGCAGAAACACAGCTTTTGACATTAAGAGACTTATAGAAATCGGTTGCTATCGTGGCGTAAGACATAGAAAGGGTCTCCCTGTAAGAGGTCAGACTTCTAAGAACAATGCACGTACACGTAAGGGTCCTAAGAAGACTATAGCAAACAAGAAGAAATAGTAGGAGGAACAAATAAGTATGGCTACTAAGAAGACCACAGGCTCACGTAAGCGTCGTGAGAAGAAGAACATCGAGCGTGGTGCTGCCCATATCCAATCAACCTTCAACAACACAATCGTAACTATTACCGATATGAACGGTAACGCTGTTTCTTGGGCTTCTGCCGGAGAAATGGGCTTCCGTGGTTCAAGAAAATCAACTCCGTTTGCTGCTGCTACTGCTGCTGAAACTGCTGCAAAGGCTGCTATGGAGCATGGTATGAAATATGTTGAAGTATACGTTAAGGGACCTGGCTCAGGTAGAGAATCTGCTATCAGAGCTCTTCAAACAGCCGGCTTAGAAGTAAGTCTTATCAAAGATGTTACTCCTATCCCACATAACGGCTGTCGTCCACCAAAAAGACGTCGTGTATAGTTTATTGGAGGTGTAGTAAAGATATGGCAAAGAATTCAGAACCTATTGCAAAGCGTTGCAAAGCACTCGGTATTTCACCGGCTGTTATGGGTTATACAAATAAGGATACATTCAGAAATTCTTATAGTAAGAATCGCCGTAAGAAGAGCGAATATGCTATGCAGCTCAATGAGAAGCAGAAAGTTAAGTTCATCTACGGTATTCTTGAAAAGCAGTTCCACACCTATTATGAGAAGGCTGCAAAGGCTCAGGGACAGACAGGTGCAGTTCTTCTTACAATGATTGAAACCCGCCTTGATAACGTTGCTTTCAGAACAGGCTTTTGTAAGACTCGTCGTGAAGCAAGACAGGCAGTTTCTCACGGTCATTTCACCGTAAACGGCAAGAAAGTAAACATTCCATCTTATCTCGTTAAGGCAGGAGATGTTATCGCAGTCGTTGACAAGAGCAAGGATAACGGCAGATTTAAGCTCGTTAAGGAAGAGGGCGCTTACGGCACCGCTCCTAAGTGGCTTGAAGTAAACCCGGCTGAACTCACAGCAAAGGTTGTTGCATTACCTCAGCGTGATGACATTGATTATCCTGTTGAAGAGCATTTAATCGTTGAGTTCTACTCTAAATAATAGTGTTTGGCTGTTATTTAGCGAAAACAAAATACAACATTTTATTAGGAGGCTTTTAAATGATCGAAATTGATAAGCCTAAAATCGAGATTGTAGACGTTTCTACTGTCGGAAGCCGTAGCACGGGCAGATTTGTTGTTGAACCTCTTGAAAGAGGTTTTGGCACAACTCTCGGTAACGGAATGAGAAGAGTTCTTCTTTCTTCTCTTCCGGGATATGCTATCACTTCTGTTAAGATTGATGGTGTTTTACACGAATTTTCAACAATTCCGCACGTTAAGGAAGATGTTACTGAGATCGTTCTTAACCTCAAAAATGTTATCTTAAAGATACATGATGAGATGCCCAAGACCCTTTACATTGAGGCTTCGGGTGAGGGCGAAATTACTGCTGCTGATATTAAGCATGACGCAGACGTTGAAATTCTTAATCCTGACCTTCACATTGCTTATCTTGATGAAGGTGCAAGTGTAAATATGGAACTTACTGCTAATCACGGCAGAGGATATGTTCCTTGCGACCGCAACAAGCAGCTTATGGATTTACCAATCGGCACTATTGCTATTGATTCAATCTATACTCCTGTTTTAAAGGTTAATTACACAGTAGAAAACACACGTGTAGGTCAGCAAACTGACCTTGATAAGCTCATTCTCGACGTTGAGACAGACGGTACTATTCCGGCTGACGAGGCAGCTTCACTTGCTGCTAAAATTCTCAATGACCATCTTATGCTCTTTGTTGACCTTTCTGAAGAGATTGGTAATCAAGACATTATGGTTGAAAAGGATGACGATAATAAGGAAAAAGTTCTTGAAATGACTATTGAGGAGCTTGACCTTTCAGTTCGTTCGTTCAACTGTCTTAAGAGAGCAGGCATTAATACAGTAGAAGATTTAATTGGTAAATCTGAAGAAGATATGATGAAAGTTAGAAACCTTGGCCGTAAGTCACTTGATGAGGTCGTAGCTAAGCTCGGCTCATTAGGTTTCGGACTTGCTAAGGATGAGGACTAAAGGAGGGAATTTCAATGCCAGGTAGCAGAAAGTTAGGACGTCCTACTGACCATAGAAAATCTATGCTCAGAGGTATGGTTACTTTTCTTTTAGAAAACGGCAAGATTGAAACTACCGTTACAAGAGCAAAAGAAGTTCGTGCAATGACTGAGAAAATGATTACTCTCGGCAAGAACGATACTCTTCATTCAAAAAGACAGGTTCTTTCTTATGTAACTAAGGAAGACGTAGTTAAGAAGCTTTTTGATGAAATTGCTCCTAAGTATGCAGACAGAAACGGCGGTTATTGCCGTATTATCAAAACAGGCCCTCGTCGTGGTGACGCAGCAGAGATGTGCATCATCGAGCTTGTTGACTGATAATACCTAAATAATATAATTAAGGACTTAGAGTTATGCTCTAAGTCCTTTTTGTTTGTAAAAAATATCAAATTGAATGTTTGTGAACTTGATAATTATATTACGTTGCGGAATAATCATAAATATAAAGTGTGTTGGTATCAACGTCAAATATAAGCGCACGGTAGAAATCGAAGTCAAAATTTGCGAGCGTATCAAAATTAAGCTTTGGTTGAAGCTTATCGCTTATTGTATTATACAATGCAAAATAGCCCTCACTTACCGCCTTGTAGCTGCCAAAATCCTCTATCAATGTGTCACAAAGAATGTCAAAATTGTTTTGCGCATTCGGTATTTTTACAAATTCTCCGTTTTCAAACGATTTGAAATGTTCAATCAGCTTTTTGCGCTCCTTTTCTGTTACGCTTACCTTGTAGGCTCTGACGTAATCCGCTTTATCACTCGTGCTTTCTGTCATTTCAAAATCAGATTTAATGAAATCTATTTGAAAATAGGCTAAAGTGCTTTCAAAATTATCCTTTTCAGTCGGCGAGCAGGCACTAAAAAGCAATGTGAATATCAGTAGGGGAGTAATTAAAAATAAAAGTCTTTTCATAGTTTTACCTCCAACTTGATTTTAACAGATATAAGAGAATAAGTAAAGCAAAAAATAAGGGTGGGTAGAAATATTTAAGTGGTGAATAAACTTTGAGAAAGCGAGATAAATTTTGTATTTTGCGAGCGAGTGCTGTACGTGGGTACTGCTTCCGAGCAAAAGACGGAAAGCGCCAAAAATGGCAAGGACTCAATGTCCTTGCCATTTTTTCAATCCCTCTGAGTGCAACTTCTTGCACCCACCGTCTCGCCTCCCGGCTCGGTCGGTGCTTCTGCACTAAAGTGCAGAGGTCTCCACCGGAGACCCGCACCCTTTGCAAGGGAGGCAAAAAGGTTTATTTATTATATTTGGCGCGATTTAGCCGCTTTATCAAAGTTTATTACTTTTCAGCGTACTTGTTTTCGCCGTACCAGCTATACATTGAACGAATCTTTTCGCCAACTTGCTCAAGCTGATGATTAGCTTCCATCTCTCTCTTAGCCTTGAAGTGAGCCCAACCGTTGTTAGCCTCTGTGATGAACTTAGAAGCGAATGTACCGTCCTGAATTTCATCAAGAATCTTCTTCATTTCCTTCTTAGTTTCGTCAGTAACAAGTCTCTTACCTGTCTCATAATCACCGAACTCAGCAGTGTTAGAAATTGAATATCTCATTTCCTTAAAGCCGCCTGCATAGATAAGGTCAACAATAAGCTTCATTTCGTGGATACATTCAAAGTAAGCATTTCTTGGGTCATAACCAGCTTCAACAAGTGTTTCAAAACCGGCTTTCATAAGTGCTGTTACACCGCCGCAAAGAACAGCTTGCTCACCGAAGAGGTCAGTTTCAGTTTCGCACTTAAATGTTGTTTCAAGAAGAGCTGCACGAGCGCCGCCGATACCTGCACCGTAAGCGAGAGCGATATCCCAAGCATGACCTGTAGCATCCTGATATACAGCAACAAGGCAAGGAGTACCTTTACCTTCTTTGTATTCTGAACGAACTGTGTGGCCCGGAGCCTTAGGAGCAATCATAAATACATCTACATTTGCAGGTGGAACGATTTGCTTGAAGTGAATGTTAAAGCCGTGAGCAAATGCAAGAGCCATACCTTCTGTAAGGTTCGGTTCGATATCCTTCTTATAAATAGCTGCCTGCTTCTCATCCGGAGCAAGAACCATAACAATGTCTGCAGCCTTAACTGCGTCAGCTGTTTCCATTACCTTTAAGCCAAGGTCTTCAACCTTTTTCCAAGATTTTGAACCTTTGTAAAGGCCAACGATTACGTTTACACCGCTTTCGTGAAGATTAAGTGCATGTGCGTGGCCCTGTGAACCAAAGCCTACGATAGCAACAGTCTTACCTGAAAGAACGTCAAGATTACAATCTGATTCGTAAAAAAGTCTAGCTTCTGCCATTTTTGTTTCCTCCAAAAATAATAATTATTTATTTAATATTTTAAATATTTGTGGTGTTCGGTTGTCCGACCACTCGCTAAATATCTTTTACAATTGTCATTATAACTTGTCTGTTGTCTAATGTCAATACCTAATTTTGATTTTTTTGCAAGCCTTCCATAGCGTGAATAATATGAAGCCTCATAGCTGTTCTTGCGCCATCGGGATTTCTTTTTTTAATAAAATCCATAATCAGTCTGTCATCGCTCATATTATCTTTGCTGACGTCGCTGTCCTTCATCATAACAACAACACCTTTTTTGATTGCGTTAAATATAATAGGAATGAATTGCTTTACAAAAGCGTTATGAGTTGCGTTTGCAATACTCTCGTGAAATTTTTGTTCTTCAACAGTTCTGTCCTCACCCGAAAGTATCTTCTTTTCAACCGCTTCGCCGCATTCACAGATTATTTTTATTTCCTCGTCAGTAGCCCTTAAAGCCGCATAATAAGCGCAATCCGGTTCAAACATAAGCCTCATTTCAAACAAATCGTCAAGCCCTGAGGTTATATCGCTTAAATCGTTTGAATCTATAATAGTGTTTGAAGTTACAAATGTACCTTTGCCACGCTTTATTTCAAGTATGCCATAGGTGGTAAGTATTTTTACCGCTTCCCTGAGGGTAGAACGGCTTACTCCGAGTTCAGCGGCAAAATCGTTTTCGTTAGGCAGCTTGTCGCCAACGGAAAAGCGTTCCTCTTCTTCTATCATTTTTAATATCTGATTTGCAGTGCTGTCTGCAAGTCTTGATGAATTGCCCATATAAACACCTCTTGAGTTGTATGATAACACAACTTGCATATAAAAGTCAATACGTTGTCGGACATCTTACAACAAAAATTCCTTTTAGGTGCACTTTTATTTGTTCAAAACAACGATTTTAACTATATTACTTGTAAATTGTGAACAATTGCTATATTATTAGTATATAAAATATATTACCTAAAAATATCGGTCTTGGAGGTGTTGAAGATGAATAAGGTAACAAGACTTAAATATTATATTGAATCGCTTTGCATTTACGATTTTGAGGATGATGACGTTTTCTCTGCTTTATATGATTTGCTTTGCGACGATGAAGAGGACACGGTAGCACTTCAAAGTTACTTTTTTAAGGAGCTTGCAAAAAGCGAATCGCTTAAAAGGCATATTTCACGCTTGATTTTAACTAATGACAATATTTTCACTAAAGCGGCATGCGCAGGAAAGGTAAATGAGCTTTCAATCGCAGTCATAAATGCGGTTAAAAGCGACCTTGCAAAGCTTGAAGAAATTGCTTCTCTTACCGCACAGGATATTTTGGCAGATATTGATGATGAGGATATTAAGGAAATCCTTTTGACTTTACCGGGCTGGGATGTAGGCAAGCCGCTTGCTCCGTTAGATTCTCATTGGGACAGGCAACTTGATGAACTTATTAAGTATCACAGAGAAAACGGCTACGGTATTTATGCCAAAAATATTGCATTTACTTGGAGAGATGAGGAAATCACTCCGGTTAATTCCATTGATCCTATCCGTCTTACAGATTTGAAAAATTACGAACTTCAAAGAAATAAGGTTATTGATAATACCGAAAGCTTTATCGCAGGTCATCCGGCTAATAACGTTTTGCTTTACGGTGATAGGGGAACGGGCAAAAGCTCAACAGTTCACGCAATTTTGAATGAGTATTGGCAAAAGGGACTTCGTATGATTGAAATTCCTAAGAGTGCTGTTGCCGACCTTTCGCTTATTCGTGAGCAAATTGCCGATTCACCAATGAAATTCATAATTTATATTGATGATTTAAGTTTCGACTCTAACGATACCTCGTTTAGCGAACTTAAGGCAGCTCTTGAAGGCTCGCTTTCGGGCAAACAGCCGAATACTATTATATATGCAACGTCTAACAGACGTCATTTGATTAAGGAAAATTTCTCTGACAGGGAAAATGATGTTAATAAGGGAGATACTATGCAAGAACAGCTTTCCCTTTCCGACCGCTTCGGTCTTACAATTACATTTCTTAATCCCGATAAAAAGGAATATCTTGACATTGTTGAAAAACTTGCTTTTGACAGGCATTTTGAAGAGCACGGCGTTGACGTTGATAAACTTCTTTTCAAAGCTGACCAGTGGGCAACAAGGAGAGGCGGACGTTCGCCGAGAGGTGCAAAGCAGTTTATCGACCATGTTGAGGGCTGTATAAAGCGTGGAAAAGAATGGTAATTAATATTACCAATAATTTTCATTCAAAAAATATTTATAAATTTTATAAAATGTTAATTAAAACTACAAAAAATTATCACTAAGCGGTGATAAAATGATATTAACAAATCAAAGGAGAAACATTATGGGAACAAAAATTTTGGTTGTTGACGACGACCGCAACATTTGCGAACTTTTAAAGCTTTACTTGGAAAATGACGGCTACACGGTTTTCGTTGCTAATGACGGACAGGAAGCAGTTGAAATGTTTCAGTCTAAAGCACCTGAACTTGTGCTTCTTGATATTATGCTTCCGAAAATGGACGGCTGGCAGGTTTGCCGTGAAATAAGAAAAACATCTAATACTCCTATCATTATGCTTACCGCTAAGGGTGAAACTTTTGATAAGGTTCTCGGTCTTGAACTTGGCGCAGACGACTATGTTACAAAACCTTTTGATGCTAAGGAAGTAATGGCAAGAGTTAAGGCTGTGTTGAGAAGAGCCAGCGGCAGTAATGACGCAGAGGAAAATTCAAAGAAAATCGTAAAATATGATAATCTTGAAATCAATATAGTTAATTATGAGCTTAAGGTTAAGGGCGTACCTGTTGATACTCCTCCTAAAGAGCTTGAACTTATTTATCATTTTGCATCAAATCCTAATAGGGTTTATACCCGTGACCAGCTTCTTGACGAGGTTTGGGGCTTTGATTATTACGGTGATTCAAGAACGGTTGACGTTCACGTTAAAAGGCTTCGTGAAAAGCTTGAGGGCGTGTCAGACAAATGGTCGCTTAAAACCGTTTGGGGAGTAGGCTACAAGTTCGAAACAAAGGAATAATCAATATGCCGGAAGATTTCCCGGCAGTAAGTATATAATAAAGGTATAAATAATGACAAAAATACATTTACCTCAAAAAAAGAATTTGAAGGATAATATTTTTGCTAAATACTTTTTGTTGTTTTCGGCAATAATGCTTATTGTGCTTACTGTTTTGGGTACGACGCTTACCGCTCTTGTGGGTGCGTACACTCAAAAACAGACTACAGATTTGCTTATGGAAAATGCACAGTCTATTGCCAACAGTGTAAGTTCCAATCTCCTTGTTGCGGATATGAATGATACTTATTCAAACGAGAAAGAAATGATATGCCGTGCAATCAAGATTGTATCCAATTCGGTTGACGCTGATATTTTTGTTTGCGACACCGAGGGAAATATAATTTTGTGTAAGGAAAGGGCAGATTCGCTTCCTTTTTTCGGAAAACTCGGCAAATGCTCGTTTCATACCGACTATAATATAAGCGATTCGATACTTCAGCAGGTGTATGAGAGCAGTTATGTCGGCAGCGGGGTAATAAGCGGTCAACGTTCGTTTATTGTCGGTTGCCCGATTTACAGCTCAAATCAGATTATCGGCTCTGTTTTTGCAACAAGCGCAACAAGTGCCGTTTCACTTGTTCATGAAGTATTTAAAATGTTTATGTTAAGTGCTGTATTTTGCCTTGTTTTGGGCTTCTTATGTATTTGGAGGCTTACACGAAGCTTTGTTCAGCCGCTTCGTGATATGAGCAAGGCGGCAAAGCAATTTGCAATAGGCGATTTTTCATACAGAGTTAAAGTTGACGGCTGCGACGAGCTTGCAGAACTCGGCAAAGCTTTTAATGATATGGCAGACGCACTTGATACGCTTGAGTCGTCAAGACGAAGCTTTGTGTCTAACGTATCACATGAGCTTAGGACTCCGATGACTTCAATCGGAGGTTTTATTGACGGTATTCTTGACGGAACAATTCCTAAGGAAAAGGCAAATTATTATCTTGAAATTGTAAGCGGTGAAATCAAACGTCTTACCCGACTTGTTGTAACTATGCTTAATATGAGCAAGATTGAATCGGGCAGTTTTGAGATGAAACCGCAAAAATATGATATTTCAGACCAAATTATTCATATACTTTTGACTTTTGAGCAAAAAATAGAGGAAAAGCATATTGAAATTGAAGGTCTTGAAAATTTAAACCCTACCTTTATCACGGCTGATAGGGATATGATTTATCAGGTTATCTATAATATTTTTGACAACGCTGTTAAATTCACAAATGAGGGCGGATATATTAACGTCTCTATGAATGAAGATGACAAAAACGTTGAGGTGCACATCAAAAATAGCGGTATAGGTATTCAAAAGGAAGAACTTTCAAAGGTGTTCCAAAGATTTTACAAGGTTGATAAATCACGTGGACTTGACGCTAAAGGTGCAGGATTAGGTTTATATATAGTAAAGATGATGGTTGAAATGCACAGCGGCACAATTTATGCGCAAAGTGAGGACGAAAATACGGCTGAATTTGTGTTTAAGCTGCCAAAGGAGTATAAACCTGTCTATAAAAAAGGAGACAAACAATAATGAGTGATTTTGATAATGAAAAAACCGGCGGTCAGGAAAGACCGGATTATTATCAGCCAAATCAAAACGAAGGGCAAACATATTACACCCCTCCTCAAAATGAGCAGGCTGACAATAACACAACCTATCACTATTCCTACGCAGGCAAAGCACAGGAAAATCAAGAAAGCTATTCAAACACATCAAATTATTCAAGCGGTAACGGCAACTATTATCAACCGCCGCAAAATGATAATAAGCAAAACGCAGAAAACGGCAATTCGCCAAAGCCGCCTAAGAAGAAACCCAGTGCCGGCAAAATAGTTGCAATTATTCTTGTTATCTGCGCATTCGTTGCAGCAGTCGGCATTGTTCTTTCAACAACGGGTGTAATTGACAACAGTAAAAATTCACAAAATAACAGTTCAACCTCTCAATCTCAGGATTCAGGCAGCGATGTTAAAACAAACGACAGTAACAGTGTTCAAACAAAGGACAGCAGCGGCAATCTTACCGTTGCAGGTGTTGCTAAAAAGGTTATGGATTCCTGCGTCGGCATCACCGTTTACAGTGAGAAGCAGGCTTCATATAATTATTTCTATAATTACGGCAATAATGACGGCAATAATTCAAGTAACTCAGACCCTGAAAAGTCAGGCGAAGGCTCAGGTATCATTATGTCGGAGAAAAACGGCAAAACATATATCCTTACTTGTGCTCACGTTATCAGCGAAGGCACTAAATTTACAGTAACTCTTAATAACAAGAAAGAATATGACGCTAAAATGGTCGCTTATGACAGTCAGACCGATATCGGCGTTCTTTCTATCGATGCAACAGGCTTGCAGGTTGCTGAATTTGCAAACAGCGATAATCTCGCAGTCGGCGAGCAGGTAATTGCTATCGGATGTCCGGGTGGTATTGAATTTATGAATTCGCTTACAAGCGGTTATATTTCAGCACTTGACAGACCGATTTCATCAAATATAGGCTATGATAATAAATGTATACAGGTCGATGCAGCAATTAACCCCGGTAACAGCGGCGGCGCATTGTTCAATATGCAAGGTCAGGTTATCGGTGTAAATTCTTCAAAGATTGCCGCTACCGAATATGAGGGAATGGGCTTTGCAGTTCCGTCGGATACTGCTATTGCAACTGCTAACAGTCTGATTAAGTCCGGATATGTAGAGGGCAGAGCTAAGCTTGGAATTACTTATCTTCCTCTTACTAAATACAGCAATTATTCCGCTATCCTTTCGGCACTTGAGGAAAAAGGCTATAAGAATGCACAGGGCACAATGGTAATCAATTCTGTTGACGGCTCATCAGACCTTGCAAGCAAGGATGTTAAACAGTATGATATGATTGTTGCAATTAACGGCAAAACTATGACATCAACCGATGTTTTAACTTCGGTTTTGGCTGACTCAAAGCCGGGTGATACAGTTAAGCTCACCATTGCAAGAATTGAAAATAACAGTATTAAGACAAGTACGGTTGAGTGCAAGCTTATGGAGTCAAAAGGTGACAGCTCAACTCAAAGCAACAGCTCGGGTGAATAATAAAATTTAATACGTTGGGCATATAAATGTGCGAAAAACGGCTTGAACGTCAGTCCAAGCCGTTTTCGCAGTTAAAGCATACATATCAATAACCGAGGTTGCCGATATTTTCGGCGCTAATAATAATAAATAATAAGCTATGAAATATAAATACGTAATTTGGGATTGGAACGGCACGCTTTTTGACGATGTTGAAATCAGTGTTTACACAATGAACAAAATGCTTGAAAAAACAGGATATAAAAACAGAATTGACCTTGATTTATATAAGAAAATATTTACGTTCCCCGTAAGTGAATATTATCAAAAGGCAGGCTTTGATTTTTCGAGGGATAAATTTGAGGACTTGGCTAAAATATATGTTGAGGTTTATACTTCTTTGCAATTTACGGCAAAGCTTAATGATGAAACGCTGCCGATTCTTAAACTCCTTAAAAATAGGGGATGTAAGCAAATCATTGTTTCCGCCTGCGAGAAAAACAGACTTTTAAATCAGGTGGAGAAATTTAAAGTCAAAGATTATTTTGATGCTGTATTGGGTATAGATGACGATTTGGCGGTGAGCAAATCAAGTCTTGCGAAAAAGTGGTTTGATGATAACAAAATAGATAAAAACGATGTCCTTTTTATCGGAGATACCGTTCACGATTATGAAGTTTCGCAAAGTATTTCCTGCGATTGCATACTTGTTTCCTGCGGCCATCAGGACAGAAGTGTTCTTGAAAAAACAAATGCGCCTGTTTTGGACAAATTAAGCCAAATTTCTGATTTTCTCGCACTTTAATTGTTACTAATAATTTACAAAATCTTTAAACAGTTGAGTTTTATGTTATATTATGGTAAAATGTACAATGTTGTGGTAAAACAAAATGTATATTAGTGAGGTAATTTTATGTTGCAGTTAATACCGCTTGCATACTATGCTCAGGAAAAGAGCGGCGTGTTTGCGATAGACGAACAGCTTAAGGTAAATTCCGATTTTGATTTAAAACTTTTAAAGCTTGAAAAAGCTCAGGATGGCAAACTTGTTATAAAAAAGGACTCTTCGCTTGATAAAGAGGAATATAAGTTGGAGGTTACACCCGATTTAATTTCAATCAAGGCTTCAAGTGAAACAGGCGCTTATTATGCGCTTCAAACTCTTCGTCAGATTGGTAAATTTGAGCTTGGCTCAAAAGAAATTCCTTGCTGCATTATTAATGATAAGCCAAGATTTTCTTGGAGAGGCGTTCAGCTTGATGAAAGCCGCCATTTCTTCGGCAAGGAATATGTTAAAAAAATGCTTGATATGATGTTTATGTTAAAGCTTAACGTTTTTCATTGGCATTTGACTGACGATCAGGGCTGGAGAATTGAAATTAAAAAATATCCGCTTCTTACCGAGATTGGCTCAAAAAGAGCATATACTCAAATTCACGGTTGGGGCAGTACAGATATTATTAATGAGGAATATTCGGGTTTTTATACTCAGGATGATATTAAGGAAATTGTTGATTATGCAGCAAAACGTGGAATAATGGTGGTGCCTGAAATTGATTTTCCGGCTCACTGCGCCGCTGCTATTGCCGCTTATCCTTGGCTTGCGTGCCGTGAAATTAACAGGGATGTGCCCGGATACTTTGGCGGTGCCATTCCTCAAAGAAAGCTTAGGCAATTTGATTGGAACAGGCCTATTTGCCCCGGCAAGGATAAAACGGTTGATTTTGTTAAAAACGTTATTGATGAGGTTTGCTCACTTTTCCCTGCACCCTATTTTCATATCGGCGGTGACGAAGCACCGAAGTCGGAGTGGAAAAAATGCCCTTGCTGTCAAAAGAGGATTAAGGATAACAACCTTAAGGACGAGGAAGATTTGCAGGGCTGGCTTAATAATGAAATTCTTGCGTTTGTCAAGTCAAAGGGTAAGAGGCTTATCGGTTGGAATGAGGTTTTAAAGGCAAAAAGCCTTGATAAATCCGTAATATGCCAATATTGGACTCCTAAAAAAGATTCAAGAGCAAGAGATTGGGCAAATAACGGCAACAGCGTAATCTTGTCTAATCATCAGTCTTTCTATTTTGATATGACTTATGCTCAATACTCTCTTAAAAATACATATAATTACAACTATAAAAATTTCGGAATTAAACCCGAAAGTGAAAAAAACATTCTCGGAATAGAGGCGGAAAACTGGACAGAGTGGACAGATTGTCCCGAAAAGTTAGAAGTATTTATGTATCCGAGAACTCAAGCGCTTGCCGAGGTGGCTTGGTCGCCTGAAAGCAAGAAAGAATTTGATTCATTTATGGCAAGAATGGAAAATTTCAAGCCGTATTTTGAATATTTTGGTATGAGCTATGCGGTAAACAGTGTGGCTATGCCTAAAAAATGGCTCTTAAAATCAAAGATTAGAAAAGAGTTCAGTATGGGCGATACTCATCTTGAAGTTAAGCTTAACAAAAAATATATTGAGCAAGGAGAAAAGTAAATGAAATTTTCTGATTTTCCTCAGGCAGTAATCAAAGAAAATGTTGATTATACCGTTAAGGAAATTACAAACGTAATTAAAAAATACGGACCTCGTGAGTCAGGCAACGAGAATTGCTATGCGGCTCAAAAGCATATTAAAAAAGAAATGGATACTTTCTGCGACGGTACAGAGTTTGAAAGCTATAAAATGGCTCCCAAGGCATTTCTCCATTTTACAAAGCTTGTATCTGTTGTCATTTTCTTGGCAATAGTTGCTTGTGCAATTTTAATGTATACAAGTATTATTACACCTCTTTTGGCGCAATGTATTGTTTGCGGCGTTGTTTTTGTAGGTCTTTTTATCACCGTTATGGAATTTTTGCTTTATAAGCAGTTTATGGACCCTCTTTATAAAAAGGTTGAGGCTCATAATCTTATGGGTGTACGAAAGCCGAGAGGCGAGGTTAAAAGAAGAATTGTTATCAGCGGTCATATTGATGCGGCTTATGAATGGCGTCACCTTTACTACGGTAAAAAAGTACCTCTTATGGCTATCTTTATGAGCTGGACAATCGGAGGTGCAATCGTTTCATTTATTTTGAGCGTTATCGCTATTGTTGCTAACTTTGTTGATATGGGCACTTTCGGCGATTTTATGGTTAATTACAGCTACATTTTCCATTTTGTAACTGCTCTTGGTATGGTTACATTGTTTATGTTTGTTGATTTCAACACTATTTCTCCGGGCGCTAATGATAACCTTACAGGTACTTATGCAGCTGTTTGTGCACTTCGTATGCTTGATATGGCAGGTGTTGATTTTGAAAATACAGAGGTCTGCGCTATGATTACAGACGGCGAGGAAGCAGGTCTCAGAGGTTGTAAGAGTTGGGCAAAAAATCATTATGACGAATATGTAAACAGCGGTGTTGAAACGGTTGTTTTGTGTGTAGATACTCTTACCGACCGTGAATATCTCCGTGTTTATAATAAGGATATGACCGGCACTGTTAAAAATAATCAGCAGTTTAGCCAATTGGTTATGGACGCATCAAAGGACGCAGGTCATGATGACATTGAACTTTCTTCTGTCTTTTTCGGTTCTTCGGACGCTGCTGCTTTTTCGCAGGCAGGAATTACTGCAACGTGCCTTGCCGCTATGGACCCAAGGCCGGCAGATTATTATCATAACCGCCGTGACACGGCAGATCGCCTTGTTCCTGAAACTATCAAAACAGGCTTTGACGTTATTATTTCCACTATTCTTAATTTTGACGAAAAAGGTCTTAACTAAATAATTATTAAAGAGCAGGTAAGGGGGCATTTCCTTGTGCGATGCGCCTGATTCCTGCTCTTTTTTGTTACTCAACCGTCAGTTGAGCGAAAAATCAACAAACAGTGTAGTTTAACAACTGACGGATAATTGATTATTGGGCATTTTTGGTGTTACGATTAGCTTACCGAATAGGTAACTGATATGTTTAACAAAATCAAAAATAAAATTAAAACGGAGGTAGCGGCAATGAATATCGGTAATAATATATCCGCATTAAGAAAGAAAAAGGGAATAACGCAGGAGGAGCTTGCAAATGAATTGGGAGTATCTGCTCAGGCTGTTTCAAAATGGGAAAATAACAGTTCTTGCCCCGATGTTTCTCTACTTACCGAAATCGCCGATTATTTCGGTGTCAGCGTTGATGCTCTTCTTCGTGAGAATGAGGAAGATATTGTCAATTCATCAGAAAATAAAGACGCAAATGCAAAATCAAGTGATGACAAAAAGAATATTATGATTAAGGTTACACAGCAAAACGGAAAAGAGAATATTATTAAAGTTCCTTTTAAGTTTGCAAAGCTCGGCCTTAATATCGGCAATATGTTTGGTCTTAGCAAGGATATTTCTGACAAAATTGCGACATTGGCAGAAAATGATATGACGGATATTGTTAATATTGATACGGAAAACGGCGAGCATATTGCAATTACTCTTGATTAATTTTTTCAGTTCGTAAAAATTATGACTCAATGATTATTTATCATTATTTTCAATATTACTTGCAAATGCTCTTTTTATAATATATAATAAACTGTAAGTAATTTTTACGGAGGAAAATATGGAAAAAATACTTGTTCTTGATTTCGGCGGGCAGTATAATCAGCTTATCGCAAGACGTGTGCGTGACCACCATGTTTATGCGGAAATTTTGCCTTATACAACCGACCTTGAAACTATTAAGAAAAATGATTATAAAGGTATTATTTTTACGGGCGGTCCTAACTCGGTTTACGATATGGCATCTCCGCACTATACTAAAGATATACTAAATATCGGAGTACCTATTTTAGGTATTTGCTACGGCTGTCAGCTTATCGCTTGGATGGGTGACGGCGAGGTTAAAACAGCTCCTCAAAGTGAATACGGCAAGATTGAATTTACTAAAAAAGAGTCAAAGCTTTTTAAAGACGTTGATGAAAAATCAGTAGTTTGGATGAGCCATACGGACTATATTTCAACTGTTCCTGAGGGCTTTGAGATTATCGGCACAACAGATGCCTGCCCTTGCGCAGCTATGCAAAATGTTGAGAAAAATATTTATGCCGTTCAATTCCACCCTGAGGTTACTCATTCTGTTTTCGGCTCGCAGATGCTTTATAATTTCCTTTATGAAGTTTGCGGCTGTAAGGGCGATTGGGTAATGGATAATTTTATTGAAAATACCGTTGCTAAGCTTAGAGAACAGATTGGCGATAAAAAGGTTATCCTCGGTCTTTCAGGCGGTGTTGATTCTTCCGTTGCAGCAGGTCTTTTGTCACGTGCTGTCGGCAAACAGCTTACATGCGTTTTTGTTGATCAGGGCTTAATGCGTAAAAACGAAGGCGACTTTGTTGAAAAAACATTCACAAGCCTTTTTGATATGAATTTTGTAAGGGTAAACTGCGGCGATGTTTTCCTTGAAAAGCTTAAAGGTGTAGTTGACCCTGAGCAGAAGAGGAAAATTATCGGTACTGAATTTTTTAATGTTTTTTGGAACGAAATCAGGAAGCAGGACGAACTCGGTTATTTTGCACAGGGCACTATTTATCCCGACTGTATCGAATCAGGTAAAGGCGATGCTGATGTTATCAAAACTCATCATAATAGGGTAAATACACCTGATGACGTTGAATTTCTCGGTATTATTGAGCCTCTTGCAGATTTATTTAAGGATGAGGTTCGTGCAGTAGGCGAAAAGCTCGGTATTCCTAAGCAACTTGTATGGAGACAGCCGTTCCCCGGTCCGGGCCTCGGTGTAAGAATTATCGGAGAAATTACTGCCGATAAGATTAAAGTGCTTCAAGATGCCGATTGGGTTCTTAGAGATGAAATGGCAAAAAACGGATATGAGAAAAATCTTGCTCAGTTCTTCTGCGTTCTTCCTTGCGTTAAAACTGTCGGCGTTATGGGCGACCACAGAACTTATGATCACCTTGTTGCAATTCGTGCTGTAACGACCGATGATTTTATGACCGCTGATTGGGCAAAAATCCCTTACGATATCCTTGCTAAGGTTTCAAATCGTATTACAAACGAGGTAGAACATATAAATCGTGTGGTTTATGATATCACCTCCAAACCCCCCGGCACAGTCGAGTGGGAATAAATTGGAAAAGTCTGAAAACCCAGTAATATCAAGGGTTTCAGGGCTTTCAAAGAGCCCGTTGATAAGATTTTGATAAGATTCTGCTCGGTACCCTTTATCGTGTGTATCGAGTGGTTTGTGAGTAAAAAGTAATATCTTGTGGCTCGCAAAAATACCATATTAACATTAAAACCCGTACTGACGGATTAAAGTCAGTACGGGTTTTTTGTCGTTTAATTCTCGATTCCTTCTGAAAAAATCTTTTGAAAATTATCAAAGTTGTCCGTAAATTCTCGAAAAAATTCTCGTTTTGAAATAGGTTTTTTGGTGCAGAGTTTTTCATAAACAGTATATGCCGCAGTTACCAAAGTAAGAGTATTAAAATCAGTAATTTCATTTATAAGATCTTTCTCGTGGTTAGTAATCATATTCAAAATCTCCTTAGTCAATTAGTTTATCCGTAAAGGCTTCTACAAGGGCATCGCTGAGATTATGTGACGACACTTTCACAAAGCCGGAAGCTTCATCATACTTTGGATAATTGTAGCGCCACTTGTCATATTCGTCACGGTTAATGTCGCCGTTATGATATTTCTCGGATTGTTCAGCCCACGCATTAAGCATTTCCGAAAGCTCGGCAGCGTCCTTTCCCTTGCGAGGGTCTGCATACATTGAAACACCGTTTTCAGTCTTTACTATTGTCAATCCATATCTGTCCTCTAATGTAAACAAGGTGTGCATTAAACCTATGTAGCTGTCGATGTCGGGAACAGAAAGAGCCTGCGGAGATATATCGAAAACCTCTGCAAGTTTATTTGTTAAATCTATTTTTGGTGTTCTTGAGCCGGATTCATACTGTGCCATACGAATGTCAGCGGTCTTTTCAGGAAATCCGACTACCTGTCCTAAATATTTCTGTGTCATTCCGCAAAGATTACGAAAGAATCTTATTCTCTCTCCGATTGCCATAAAATTGCACTCCTTACTTATGTAATGTGCAATCAGTATATCATATATGTTTAGTATATGTCAAGCAACATAAAACAAAAAAGTTTAATATTTTTGCGAAAACCACTTGACATAACGGAATATGTTTAGTATAATCATTAAACAAATAGCGTTAAGTTGTTTGCAAAAACTGAATATCCGTCATATATCACGGTAATGGTATATCCGCTCGGGCAAATCGGAATGCGGTCAGAAAGTATCCGACAATAAATAACCAAAATAATTATAAAGGAGGTGTTTTTTATGACAGAAAAGTCTTTTATCAGAGCCGATGAGGTTGCAGAAGAATTGGATGTATCGAAATCTTATGCATATAAGGTTATAAAACAGCTCAATGATGAGTTGAGTGCAAAAGGATATATCACAGTTGCAGGACGCATCAGCCGACAGTATTTTAATGAAAGAGTTTACGGAGCAGAAAGGAGAGAAGTATAATGCCGGCTTACAAAAACAAAGATAACGGAACTTGGTATGTGATGACTCAATACACAAATTGGAAAGGCGAACGCAAGCCAAAGTGTAAGCGAGGATTTGATACCAAACGAGAGGCGCAGGAGTGGGAACATACTTTCCGACAACAAAATTCGGGAGATTTAGATATGCCCTTTTCTGCCTTTGTTGAAATTTATTGCCGAGAGCAAAAGCCACGATTAAAGGAAAGCACTTGGCAAACAAAAGAAAATATTATTCAGCAGAAAATTCTGCCGTATTTTGAAAATTACAAAATCAATGAGATTACAACCAAAGATGTACGAGCGTGGCAAAATGAAATGCTTGCATATCGTAATGAGGAGAATAAGCCCTATTCATCATCCTACCTGAAAACGCTGCACAATCAACTTTCCGCCATATTTAATTATGCGGTAAGATTTTATGACTTGCGTAGCAATCCCGCCGCAAAAGCCGGAAATATGGGTAGTGAAGAACGCAAGGAAATGCTGTTTTGGACAAAGGAAGAATATCAAAAGTTCTCCGAAGTAATGATGGATAAACCGATTTCTTACTATGCTTTTCAAATGCTTTATTGGACAGGTATACGTGAGGGAGAATTGCTTGCTCTTACCCCTGCTGATTTTGATTTTGAAAAAGGAACGGTAAAAATCAGCAAAACATATCAGCGAATAAAAGGTGAAGATATGATTACTTCACCGAAAACAAAGAAAAGTAACCGAACGGTGCAAATGCCGGATTTTCTTTGTACTGAAATGCAGGAGTTTTTCAATATGCAGTACGGGCTGAAAAGAAAAGACCGCATTTTTAACATAACGAAAAGCTATCTTCATCACGAAATGGACAGAGGTTCAAAAGCCGCAGGTGTAAAGCGTATTCGTATTCACGATTTAAGGCACAGTCATATCAGCCTTTTAATTGATATGGGATTTTCGGCAGTCGCCATTGCAGACCGAGTGGGACACGAGAGTATAGAAATTACTTATCGCTATGCGCATCTGTTCCCGTCAAAGCAAAAAGAAATGGCAATAAAACTTAATTTTATGAATAAAGGAGTGTGATATTATGTCGGCCAAAAATGTTGATAAGTATAATCGTTTTCGCAGTATTACCGTAGCTTTCAGAGTATCTCCCGAAGAACAAAAAGAGCTGAACAGAGCAATTGCTCTTTCGGGATTGCCCAAGCAGGAATATTGCTATCGCAAATGTATGGAGCGTGAGGTGGTAGTTCAACCGAGTCCGAGAGTTTACAAGGCTCTTAAAACTCAAATGGAATTCATCCTTAATGAATTGCAACGAATTGATGTCGGTGGGAGCATTGAGCCGGAACTTCTTGATACTATTGACCTTATCGCTACCACAATGAACGGATTGAAAGGAGATGACAACAATGGAAAATAAAAAATGACCACTCCGATTGTATCTGTTGGCGCAGATACGGAGCAGCCACCTAATGTATGTAATGATAGTATAACCGATTTTAATGAGGATGGCAAGAGCTTAGATGATTATCTTGAGGAAATGCAAAAAGAATTTTCAAAGCAAATGAGTCCGTCGTATCTCAAAACAGTTTCGATGAGCGAGTTGTATGATACGGTTTTTAATGTTCAAACACCGTTGATAGACAGTTTGCTACAAAGAGGTACTTATATTTTTGCAGGCTCTCCAAAGGTGGGTAAAAGTTTTATGATGGCACAGCTTGCTTATCACATAAGCACAGGCACACCGTTATGGGGTTACAAAGTGCGAAAGTCAACTGTGCTTTACTTTGCACTTGAAGATGACTACCCCCGCTTGCAAAAGCGATTGTTTCAAATGTTTGGAGCTGAGGAAACAGATAATCTGTATTTTGCCACACAATGCAAAACATTGAACGAAGGCTTGGACGAACAAATTAAAGGCTTTATGGAAGAACATTCAGATACAGGCTTGATCATTATCGACACATTAAAGCGTGTTCGTGAAGCCGGCGGAGCCGATTACAGCTATGCAAGTGACTATGATATTGTAGCAAGGCTAAAATCATTGGCGGACAGCTACAATGTTACAATGCTCATTGTTCACCATACTCGCAAGCAAAAAGCGGAAGATATTTTCGATATGATTTCAGGAACAAACGGATTGATGGGAGCCGCCGACGGAGCGTTTGTTCTCAGCAAAGAAAAACGAACTTCTAATAATGCCACTCTTGATGTTGCCGGTAGGGATCAACAAGATATGAAAATTCATCTTGTGAGAGATGCCGAAAAACTAATTTGGAATTTTGAGAAGTCCGAAACAGAATTGTGGAAAGAGCCGCCTGAGCCGTTACTCGAAAAAATTGCATCAACTCTTTTGTCGGAAAGTAAAGTGTGGGAAGGCACAGCTTCCGAACTCTGCGAAATTCTCGGAGAAAATGTTAAACCAAATGTTCTTTCGCTGAGGTTAAGTATAAATGCAAACCGCCTGCTTAAGGATTATGGCATTCACTACAAAGCAAGTCGAACGCATAACGGACGAAAACTATCTCTTATGAAATAGGCGTGTCAATGTGTGACGACCGTGACAAACATTTTAGTAGCGTGCATAGGCATAAAACATTGTCACTATCGTCACGGTTTGACACGCATTAAAGTTTTTGCAGGGTGCAGGTGGCTTTTTTCAAAAAGCTACTCCTGCCTCTCGGAGAGCGCAAAACCTGCTTGCAGGTTGCATTTTTGATGGGCTTGCCTGTCAAAAGTGCTTTTGCGTTACTCTTGACAAGAGTAACAGAACCGAGGACGAGCAAGTTTATGAGATTGGAGGTATAACTTATGCAAAGAACGATAAGCGCAATGGTGGGTAAAGGCTCGGTCAATCACAACAGCCGCAAGTTCAAGGCTGAAAATGTTGACGGGATCAGAACGCATTTGAACATTGATTACTGTAACGAGCCGATAAAGAAAATCTACCACGAATTGTTTGATGAAGCGCTAAAAAGATACAATGAAAAGCAGATAAGAGCCGACCGCAAGATAGAAAACTATTATGAAAAAATCAGAAATTCCAAGCAAGAAAAACCGTTTCACGAACTCATTTTGCAGATAGGCGATAAAGAAAATATGAGTGCCGAAAGCGAAAACGGGCAGCTTGCAAGGCAAATTTTAGATGAGTATTATCGTGGGTTTCAAGAGAGAAATCCCAACCTAAAGGTGTTCTCTGCTCATCTGCATATGGACGAGGCAACGCCTCATTTGCACATTGATTTTGTTCCGTTCACAACCGGCAGCAAGCGAGGACTTGATACAAGAGTATCACTCAAACAAGCGTTAGCCGCACAAGGTTTCAAAGGCGGAACTCGTGGAGATACCGAGTGGAATCAATGGGTGAGCGCAGAAAAATCCGCACTCGCATTCGTTATGGAACGACATGGAATTGAGTGGGAACACAAAGGAATGCACGAAAAACATTTGTCTGTTCTTGACTACAAAAAGCAAGAGCGAGCGGCAGAGCTTGAACAATTAGGTGCTAAAATCGAAGAAAAACAGACTGAATTCAACGTGTTATCCGAGCGAGTGTTAAACTATGATGATGGTTTGGAAAACTTAAGAAATGTGGAAGAAATGCTTGATAATGCATCCGAATATCAGCTCTCCGAGCCGCAAAGTTTTATGTCCGCAAAAGCATATAAAACCAAAATTGCAGAGCCGCTTATTCAAAAATTAAAAGCGTTAGTCAGGACGGCATTGGCTCGTTGCTTTGAAGGTTGGGACAATTACCATAGGCTAAACATCACAAACGGCAACCTATATCGTGAGAACGAAATGTTATCGAAAATAAACAGCAAGCTGAAAAGTGAAAACGAAAATTTGCGTTCGGAAGTCAAAGATTACAAACTTTTGCGCAAAGTTTTCGGGCATAAACAGATTGATGAGTTGCTTGAACAGGCAAGAAATATCAAAGGTCGCAAGCGTGAAAATCCACGCTCAAGATAAATAAATTTTTGGAGGTAAAACAAAATGGCAAACACAATTTTTGAACAAACAGGCGGTACTTATACGCAGGTGGGCGACTATATGTTGCCCGATTTATTACCGGCGGAAGAAGAAAAGGAAGCGAATATCGGCGTTTGGGGAATGAGGCATAAACGATATTTGAAGCAAAATCATAAGGTGCGTTATTACAATTTGCTGACAAGCGGTAAGCTCAATTCATATCTTGCCGATATTGAACAGCAGGCGCAACAACTTTTTCTCCGGCTGGTAAAAGAACTTGCAGAACAAGAAAATGTTACTGAAGAACTCAAATCAACCGATATGATGCTCTGGGTGCAGAAGATGAATAATATACGTAATCGTGCAACGGAAATTGTAAATGCAGATATAATTTACGAGGTATAAACGCAACGACGGCAGGGAGCAATCCCTGCCGATTTTTTTGTTGCTTAAAAACAGTTGACTTATTTGCGGATTAAACATATAATTAAACTGTATAAATATAGTCTGCGGTATGTGCAATTTAATATCGAGGGTACATTATGATTACAGATAAAATCGGTAATAGAATACGAGAGTTAAGAAGTCATACCGGATTGAGTCAAGAAAAATTTGCTCAAAAAATAGGTATGGACAGAACTTATTTTGCAAGCGTTGAACTCGGTAAACGCAATATTTCAATCGTCAATATTGAAAAAATCGCAAACGGCTTGGATGTATCACTTTCCGAGTTTTTTAAAGATATTTGAATCCAGTCCGATTTAATGGACGATATTTAATTTATAATTAAGATTAAGTTAGAATAAATCAGCGGAGGAATTACAATGAGTGCAACTGAAACAACATATAAAACCTCATTGATAAACAATAGACGTTATTTAGGAAATAAATACAAGTTGCTTTCGTTTATCACTGGCGTTGTAAATGATGAATGCGCCGATATTGAAACAGTTGCAGATATTTTTGCGGGCACCGGTGCAGTTTCTTCTGCTTTTGTAGATAAGGCCCTTATTACAAATGATTTGATGTATAGTAACTATATTTGTAATTTTGCTTGGTTTGGTGCTGAAAGCTATGATCAACAAAAAATAATTGATTATGTTGTTAGGTACAATGCAAAAACTAATTGTGGGGAAAATTATATGACACGCAATTTTGCAGATACCTATTTCAGTAAAAAAGATTGCGCTAAAATCGGATATATTCGAGAAGATATAGAACGAAATTATAAAAAAGGCAATTTAAATAATCGAGAAAGAGCAATCTTAATTACATCGTTACTGTATGCAATGGACAAAATTGCTGTCACCTGCGGACATTACGATGCATACAGAAAAGGGGCAAAATTCGAAGGTTCGTTGGAACTTTATGTTCCCTTGGCTGAAGTTAACAACAATCCCAAAAATCAATGCTTTAACGAGGACGCCAATAACCTTGTTAAGAGGATTGAGGCTGACCTCGTTTATATAGATCCGCCGTATAATTCAAGACAATATTGTGATTCATATCATTTGCTTGAAAATGTTGCACGTTGGGAAAAACCAGAGGTTTTTGGTGTCGCCAAGAAGATGGATAGAAACGGAATGAAGAGTAAATATTGTACAATCGGAGCAACAAAAGCATTTGAAACACTGATAAACGATATTAAAGCCAAATACATTCTACTTTCATATAATAATATGGCTGAAAAAGGAAATTGCCGTTCAAACGCCAAGATTTCCGACGATGATATTATGAGAATACTGAGTCAAAAAGGAACTGTAAAGGTTTTTGAAGAAAGCTACAAAGCATTTACAACCGGAAAATCTGACATTTCAGAAAATGCCGAAAGATTATTTTTGTGTATTTGTTTTAACGAGGAGTAAATTAGATGATACAATCACCGCTTAATTATACCGGCGGCAAATATAAATTGTTACCTCAAATATTGCCGCTTTTTCCAAAAGACATAGATGTGTTTGTAGACTTATTTTGCGGTGGATGTAATGTTGGTATCAATGTTGATTGCAACCGAGTTATTTATAATGATTTAAATGAAAACCTACTTTATTTGTATAATACGTTTAAGAATCTTGATAAAGAATCTGTTTTAGAATGGATTTATGAAATTATAGAAAAGTACAACTTATCACTTGTAAGTGAACACGGATATGACTACTACGGCTGTGAAAGCAGCAAAGGACTTGGTAATTATAACAGAGAAGGATATTTAAGACTTCGTGCGGATTTTAATCAAAAACACGCAAATGAAAACTTTGATTATTATTACTATGTTATGCTTTATGTAATAATCGTATATGCTTTTAATAATCAAATTCGATTTAATTCAAACGGCGAGTTTAATTTACCGGTCGGAAAAAGAGATTTCAATAAAAAGATGGAACAAAAACTCATTGATTTTATTGACAAAATCCAAGAACAAAACTGTATTTTTACCTGCCGTGACTTTAGAGAATTTGATACATCGAAGTTGACATCAAAGGATTTTGTATATGTTGACCCGCCATACTTGATTACTTGTGCCACATACAACGAGCAAGGCGGTTGGAGTGAAGAAGATGAAAAAGACCTACTCTCTTTTTTAGACGAATTGAATGATAGGAATATTCGATTTGCCTTGTCTAATGTATTGAGAAGTAAAGGTAAGGAAAACGGTATTTTAATTGAGTGGCTTGAAAAAAACACAGAAAAATATAAGGCAATACAACTCAATTATAGTTACTCGAATTCAAATTATCAAACTAAAGATAAGTCCTCCGTTACTGAGGAAGTCCTAATAACAAATTATTGAGGAGAGTACGGTTATGCCAAATGTGATTCCGTATAAAAGCTTTTGCTGGAGTCTGGGAACAACCAGCTTTAGAACAAAAAATTTCAATAAAACTATTGAAGAACAACTTTCGTTGTTAGATGAGTTTTGGAAGCTTGAAGAGAATAAGAGTAAAAGCTGGTCGGGAAATAAAGATTTACAAACTCGTTATTATGATTTTATGCAATCTAAAGACTTTGTTGAAGGCAATGCCGGAAACAAACCAAAAGACGCTCGTGAAAAGACTTCGGGTTTAGTTGATATTGGGTTAATAGATGATGGAAGAAAACTGAGCAATGCCGGTAAAGCACTGCTTAAAATCACTTTAGAAAATGATTTTTCTTCTGATAATCAATTTCAAATAGCAAAAGACAGCTATATCTATTTGAAGCAATTGCTGAAAACATATTATAATGTGGACGGACACACTGTGCGACCATTTATGGTATTGATTCATTTGTTGAATAAATTTGATTATTTAACACTTGATGAATATACATATCTTTTACCTCTTTGCATTGGCGAAACAGAAACGAACGAAATTATTGACGGTATATCCAAATTGCGTTGCAGAAATATATCTATTGATGAAATCATTGTAAATCGATTGATGGGAATGCTTAATTACAAAACGGCTTTGGATTATTTTATTGATAATGAAGTTACAGAAGAGTTGATATGTGAAATAGGACTCAACAGAAAAAGTCGACAATACGATAAGCCGTATTTTAAGTTGTATCAAGCATTACACCGAGTTTTCGTATTGAACGATATAGATAACTTGATATCTGTTTATGATGCAACAAGAGATATAAAAATAGGGAAATGGTGGCGCAATTATTTATTTGATACCACCTCTGAAAAGGCAATTAGTAACCATCCTGTGGCACATTTGAAAACAACCCTATTTAACGAAGTTGAAGATGAAAACACCTTCAAAATTGCTTTCTTTAAAATAATGCACTTATTTAAGGCTAAAGCCACGCTTTCAGACTATCTTGACCTTAATCGTAGGTATATTAAAACAACGGATGTAGTGTTATTTGAGGATGATACTATAAAATTTGATATAGTGCCGAAGCACTTTTTCAAATCAGTAGCAGCGAAATTATATCAAGATGCATTTACTTCTTCTGAATTGCTGTATGAAGATTGTGATATGCCAGAAATATCAAAATGTCTCATAGTTAATGATGACACTATTGTTGCAGGAATTAATGAAGAACTCGGCATAAATGTTTCAGATATGCAATCGGCCCGTGCTGCTTTGGAGGATACACGCTACCAGAGATTACAGCACCTTATAGATACTAAATTTACTGATGACAAGATGTTGTCACTTTTGGATTGTTTTGAAACCAGAAATGATGATGAAATCAGAAGTATGGTTACCGATAATGCCGATGTACCCACGATTTTCGAATATGTGCTTGGTATTTTGTGGTACAAAGCAAGTGAAAGGCACGGTAAGATTCTTGATTATATGAAGCTCTCGCTGGACGCTGATTTACTGCCTAAAACTCACGCAGCCGGTGGCGAGGCAGATATAGTTTATGAATATGAGGCAACCGAGTACTATCCTGAACATACACTTTTGCTCGAAGCAACACTTGCCGACAGTACTAATCAGCGCAGAATGGAAATGGAACCAGTATCAAGACATTTGGGCATGCATTTAATACGCACCGGTAATATGAATTCTTACTGCGTATTTGCTACAAACTATCTTAATATAAATGTTATTTCTGATTTTCGTAGCAGAAAAACAACGCCGTTTTATGATCCACAAGACTATTCAAAGTCTGTAGCGGGAATGAAAATAATTCCTTTACAGACATCTGAATTGAAGAAAATAGTTTCTAACAGAAAAACATATAAGGAATTGTATCCTTTATTTGAGGAAGCATTTAATTCGAATTTACCGCCCCACGAATGGTATGAAAAGTGTATTGTGATATGATGCAAGATTATTGAAAGGAATTGGAAAAATGCAAGTTCAAGAATTTATTGGAAATTTTAGAAACCATCCAGTAATGTTTATTGGAACTGGATTAAGCTTAAGATATTTGGAAAATTCATATAGTTGGGAAAATTTACTAAAGAAGATTGCATTTGATTTTGAACCCAATGAAGAATATTACTTAGATATTAAAGCTGACTATATGACAGCTTATGGTTGTGATTACGAAAAAGTAGCTACTCGTTTAGAACAAGATTTCAATAAATATCTTCAAGACAATCGAAATGGCAAGTTTAAATATATAAATGACATATTTTATGAAAATATGAAGAAAGGTATCAATATAAGCCGCTTTAAATTATATATAGCAGATTTACTTAAGGATACCTCTTTGAAAAAAGGTATGCTTGAAGAAATAGCCGAATTAAAAAAAGCACGAAAAAATATTGGGTCTATTATTACGACAAACTACGATAAAATGATAGAAGAAATGTTTACATTCAACCCTTTGATTGGAAATGATATTTTGCTTAGTAATCCCTATGGATCAGTATATAAAATTCATGGCTGTATTTCCGCTCCGGATAAAATAATTATTACAGAAAAAGATTATTGTGAGTTTAATGAAAAGTATGAATTGATACGTGCACAGTTGTTATCATTATTTATTCATAACCCTATAATTTTCATAGGTTATAATATCGGCGATAAAAATATTAAGGATATTTTGAAGACAATCTTTTCGTATGTTGACTATAGTTCAAAGGAATCCAAACAAATAAGAGATAATTTCCTTTTAGTAGAATATGAAAAAAATTCCGATAACACCGAAGTTGTAGAACACGATATTGATATCGAAGGCTTTCCCACAATTAGAATCAACAAAATTAAAACAGATAATTTTATTACATTATATCAATCAATATCAAATCTTATCTTGCCTGTTTCGGCTATGGATGTTAGAAAAGTTCAAAATGTTGTGCGTGAAATTTATGCTGGTGGTAGCATTAAAGTTTCCATTACTGAAGATTTGGATAAATTAAAAAATTCCGATAAAGTATTGGTAGTTGGATCGAAAAATACTATTAAATATGAGTTTCAGACAATTTCTGAAATGATGGCTAATTATTTTGAGATTATAGAAGAATCTAATGCTCAGTTATTGACTTTAATCAATAAACAAAGAATTCAAAGTTCGCAGTATTTTCCAGTATTTGGTTTTTCAAAAATTTGTCAAGACATCTCTAATTTGCAAGTTTTAAAGAAACAGCAAAGTGAAAAAATAAACATTTTGATAAAGAACGCACCACAGTGTTGTCATAAAAAGTACAATAATCCAAATGAAGTTTTTGCTGATAAGACAATTTCTCAAACCAATAAAACACTTGCGATTATTTGTGCTATTATGAACAGTAATATGGATTTAGAAAGTGTTAAAGATTATTTACAAAGCTTTCCTAATAAACGAGCTACAGAATATAGAAAAATACTATGTGCGTATGATATAAAACAATATTCGTAATATATTTATTATCCCAACTTTTTGAAAGTTGCAAATAGATAAATAATTTTAGATTGATTTTGTTGTGATAGCATCCAAGTGACAGCTATTAATAGTAAAAGCAGTAACACCTTATAGAATTGAGATAATCTGTACCAAATTAAAACATATTAAATCAAAATTATAAATATGGGACAGTTGAAGTCTAAAAACAACTCTGTTATTTCAATCAATATCATATTTATAAGTTCTTTAGCTTTTTGTGAAATTAAACAGCAATGCAATAAGCATAAAAGATTAAGAGCTATCAGGCATCAAGTCCGATAGCTCTTTTTTGCGTCCACTTTTTATTGCAATCTAAATAATTTTGCCTTTAGAATTTCTTTCTGCATATCAAGTTCAGCAACGATTTGCTCGTCTGATGACATACTAAAAGGTATAGAAAATGTTGCAAGTTTGGCTATTGTAATTTCTTCAACTTCTTTATCTTTTATTCTTAATTCTTGAAGTTTTTTGATTGCTTTATCTCTATCTAAAACGCCATATTTTTTATAGTCAGAAATGATTTTTTCTCTTTCAGCTATGTCCTTAATTAGAGACTCTTTATTGTTTTTATAATCAGTCGACGTGTTAATCATATACTTCCTCCTATCTGTTAAGCAATACTTCCATAATGTTCATAAGATTCTTATAAACACCCATTTCATTTGCATATTTTGAAAGATTTGTAAGATTCTTTTTTGAATCTAAAGCGTAGGTATTAACTGCTTTATTAAATATTTCATTGTCAAGTTTAGTTCGATACTTAAAGCAGTCGCAGATTGTTCGTTCTCGATCATAAACTTTTAATGCAACACCATTAAACTCTTCGACGGTAACTCCGTAACGGTAAAACTCGTTTTGGATATAATATGCTTTTACCGGTACTTCCTGCATAGCTTTAATTGCTCTCGAAAACGAACGAGGAACAGCTACTGACCATTCACGAGGAGCAAAATCGCTATATCCGTAATGAAACAATGCGGACTCAACGCAGACTATCCCCTGAGGTAACAGCTTTGAAATGAGAATTTCTTCGGATGGTTCATCAGTATTCGGCAATTTATAAAATCCGTTTCTGATTCGCTCAACATAGCCTTGATTGCATAGGGAAACAACCTCATAATTTTTAAGCCCGGCAGCAACAAAATCGGCTGTTTTTGCAACGTTTCCGACTTTATTAAAAACCTCAATTGAAATTTCTTGTTTATTCAACTGTTCACCGACTTTCCACGCACATTTAAGTAATTATATAATCATATTATAACAGCAAGCATTAAAAAACACAACTATATTGACACGATTGCCAAAAAATATGCGTGTAAAAAATCAAAAATATATTGCGAAAAAATGATACTTATGTTATACTGTTAGTAACGAACCAATCCGGTTGCGATTATTCTTTTCTTGCAACCATCGGTTTTATCGCACCTGATAAGAAAATGATAAATTCTCGTCATACAGGTATGATAATATGGATTATCAAAATACTGCGAAGACTACACGATACATTTTATAAACAAAATGTGTTAAGTTTAGCCTTTCGGCAACGAGTGGGAGTAACTCCGCTGACTCGATAAACGCCCTATTTATAAGGCTTTTAAGGTTTTTACAGCCCCAAATGGCAACGTTTTGGCAACAATAAAATATTCACAAAAGATAAAGAGCTATCAGACATCAAGTCCGATAGCTCTTTTGTTATTATTTGCTTTCTTTTTCTGCGTGTTCTTTTTTGATTTTTTCAAATTCGGCTAAAAGGTCTTTTTGCGGCTCATTGAAAGGATTGTAGTTCTTTTCTCTTTTCTTGTTTTCCTGCTTTGCTTTTTCCCAGCAATGGTCAAGAGTGTTGATTATATTTTCCGGTAAATCTTCGGGATAATTATAACGCCAATCGTCATATTCTCCTTGCGTCATTTCGCCGTTTTTAACTTTATCTTTTATTTCGTTCCATTCGTTTAAGCAACCGTATAAACCCGTAAAACACTCCGGTCTGCTTTCATCAGGAACAAGACAGAGTTTGCCGTTTATTCTTTCGATAGTAAGTCCGTAAATATCCTCGATAGTAAATAATGTGTGCATTAACCTGATATGGTCATCAAGATTAGGACTGTCAAGTGCAAGTGTTGATACATGCAATACTCCTGCAATTTCTTTTAGCATATCGCTTTTAGGTTCACGCCTGCCGTTTTCGTATTGCGCAACACGAGAGTCGGCGTTCTTTTCACCAAATCCGAGCTGTAAACCTAAATATTTTTGAGTCATATTGTGTTTTTTTCTTATGTATCTTATTCTTTCACCGATTGCCATTAAGCATCACCTCAAACATTACTGTACCATATATGTTACGATAAGTCAAATTAAATTATCAAAATAAGTACGATAATTTTGAAATTATTCTTGACAAGTGAATTGCAAGGTGTTAATATAAAACCGTAACCAAACAGTTACGAAAATGTAAATACAAGTATCATAATTGCAACATATTATGTAACTGTGAGAGCCAAAGGAGGTGTAAAAATGTCTGATAATTCTATTTTTATGAGGGTTGACGAAGTTGCAAAAGTTCTTGATGTTTCCGAGTCTTACGCATATAAGATTATCAAAAAACTGAACAAGGAACTTGCCGAAAAAGGAAAAATTGTTGTTTCTGGCAGAGTTAATCGCAAGTATTTTTACAAAAGAATTGACTGCACAGACAAAACGGAAGGAGGATAAAAATGCCTGTATATAAGGACAATAAAACAAATACTTGGCGAGCGGTGTTTAGATATACCGATTGGACAGGTGAGAAAAAACAAACGCAAAAACGAGGCTTTATTACTCAAAAAGCGGCAAAGGCTTGGGAAAAAGAAGAAATGTTAAAGCTGCAAGGTGCTTGCAATATGACATTTGATTCGTTTGTTGAATTGTATTTTGAAAGCCTGAGCGGAAAGTTGAAACTTAATACAATAAATACAAAAAGACATATATTTGAAACCAAAATTTTGCCGTACTTTGCCGACAAGAAAATAAATGAAATCAAGGCGACTGATGTTATCAATTGGCAAAATACGTTAATTAAAGCAAAGGATGAAAACGGAAAACCGTTTTCTCAAACCTACTTAAAGACAATTCATAACCAAATGAGTGCAATATTAAATTTTGCCGTTAAATACTATGGGCTCAAAGAAAATGTTGCAAGAAAAGCAGGAGCAATGGGCAAAAAAGAAAGCAACAGAGAGATGCTTATTTGGACAAAGGATGAATATATGCGATTCGCCGAAGCAAAAATGGAAGAACCAATGCATTATTATGCTTTTGAATTATTATATTGGTGCGGCATTCGTGAGGGTGAATTGTTAGCCTTAACTCCAAGTGATTTTGATTTTAACAAGCGAACTTTAAGGATTAACAAAAGCTATCAAAGAATAAACGGTCGTGATATTATTACCGAACCGAAGACACCAAAGAGCAACAGAATAATTAAAATGTCGTCGTTTCTTTGCGATGAAATGCAAGATTATATCGGTATGCTTTACGGTGCAGAAAAATATACAAGGCTGTTTCCGATTTCAAAAACTGCATTGTATCGGGCAATGAAAACAGGCTGTGAAAAGGCAGGAGTTAAGAAAATTCGTATCCATGATTTGCGTCATTCGCATGTTTCATTGCTCATTGATTTAGGCTTTTCCGCTGTTGAAATTGCAGACAGGATGGGACACGAAAGCGTCGATATGACATATCATTATGCTCATATGTTTCCGTCAAGGCAAGACGAAATGGCAAATAAACTTGAAAATGAAAGGGGCGAATTTGAAAATGTCGGCTAAAAATTGTGACGAACATAACCGTTGGAGAAACAAAACTGTTGCTTTCAGAATGTCGCCCGAAGAAAGCAATGAACTTGATATGAGAGTTAAATTATCGGGTTTGACAAAGCAAGATTACTTAATCAATCGAGCACTTCAAAGGGATATTGTTGTTGTCGGTAATCCAAAAGTTTATGTTGCTTTGAAGAAAAAACTTGAAGAAATTTTGATTGAATTGAAGTCCTTAAATGGCTTTCAACCGTCAGCGGAACTTCTCGAAACTATTAAACTTATCAGCAAAACGCTTTATGAAATGAAGGGTGATAAGGATGTATAAGCAAATAAAAAAGACCGCTTGGGATTCATCTGCGGCAACAGATGACAAGCGATCTGCTAATAAAAGCACTAATATTATAACCGAAAATAAAAGGTTTTGCAACTGACAAACTTTACGAGTATATTTGCAGTCGCAGACTGTAGCGAGCATAGGCAATGTATTGCCGGATAGATAGGGAGTTCCCTATAACCCCCTAAAGAAAGGAGAACAAATGAGAGAAAGAAATTTAACAATAAACATCAGAGTAACCGAAAATGAAAAATCAAATATTTGCAGAAATGCAAAGCGTGCAGGCTTATCGCTATCCGAGTATATTCGTAAGTGTGCATTAGGTCAAAGTGTAAGGTCAGCACCCAATAAATATTTGAAACAGGCTTATCAATCAATTTGCCAAATGAATGACAGTAGGCTTTATAAAATTAAAGAACTATTACTCAACGCATGTTACGGTGATGACGGATAATGGCTGTAACAAAAATTTGGGCAATCAAGGACAGTCTGTCTCGTGTTGTTGATTATGCCGCCAATCCAAACAAAACAATTTACTCCGATTTGAAAAATGCAATTCATTATGCCGAGAACGGAGAAAAAACAATCAGTGAAGAAGCGTGCTTTGTCACAGGCGTAAATTGCAATACCGATACAGCCTATGAAGAAATGAAAAAAATTCAAGTTCATTTTGGGAAGACATCAGGCAATGTTGCCTACCACGCTTATCAAAGTTTTAAGACAGGCGAAGTCACACCCGAACAATGTCATAGGCTTGGTGTTGAACTTGCAAAACAAATGTGGGGCACAGATTATCAAGTGCTTGTAGCAACGCATTTTAATACAGGCACTTATCATAATCATTTTGTAATTAACTCGGTCAATATGTGGAACGGCAAAAAATTTAATTGCAATAAGAAAGCATATTACAAGTTCAGAGATTTATCCGATTCGCTTTGTGAGCGTGAGCACTTAACTGTATTAGCAAATCCACAAAACAAAATTTCAAGAACTTTGTATTATGCAGAGAAAAACAGTGAGCCTACAAAATACAATTTAATGCGAGAGGCAATAGATAAGGCATTAAGTATCAGCTGTTCGCCAAAAGAATTTATCTATGTTCTCAAAAAGCAAGGCTATATTGTTAATCTCAATCCTGATCTGAAATATGCAACAATTCGTTCTGTTAATGACACTCGAAACACACGCCTTTATCGGTTGGGCGAGAAGTATAATAAAGAGCATATTTTTCAAACGCTTAAAGAAAATGACTTTTGGAAAACTGCTCCCGAATTTAACACATTCCAAAAATCAATAAAACCCAAATATGTTGTTTCAAAGAAAGTTAGGTTCAACGGTTACTTTGCAACAACAAGAAAAATAACCGGTCTTAAAGCACTGTATTTGCATTACTGCTATTTGTTAGGCTATTTGCCGAAAGCAAAACAGCACAAACCGTTGTCACCTGAAATGAGGGCAGCTTGGAGAAAAATTGACAGGTATTCGCAAGAAATACGGTTGATATATTCAAAGGAATTGACCACAACTTTAGTTGTTAATGAATTTATTTCAGCAACAAAGGAACAAATTATTTATGTTGAAAAGCAACGGCAGCATTGCTATAACAAAATGAGGCGTTGCAAAGAGCCAAGTGTTATGGCAGAACTAAAATCAAAGCGAGATGATTTCACAAAAACTTTGACTTTGCTGAGAAAAGAAGTTAAAGTTGCAACAAATATTTTGGAGGATAATGATGAAATCAAACGCAATATGAAAGCTGAAAAAGCAATACAACAAAAACGCTTTATTACAAAGCAAAAAACAAGACATAGGTATGATGACCTATGCAGATAAGGAGAATTTTATGAAAAAGTATATTACCGACGAAAACACAGGCATTAGTTACACACTTGTAGGTGATGTGTATATTCCAAATCTTGTATCAACCGATACGAATTATGAAATCGGTTGTTGGGGCAGAAAACATAAGGAGTATATAAAGCAATACAAACCGGCGTTTTGTACAACCCTGCTTACTCAATGTAAACTCAATTCATACTTGCACGATGTAGATGTCAGAGCAACAGAAATGTATGACCGCCTTGTAAAACAGCTCAAAGAGCAACAAGGCATCACAGAACAGCTCAAAGCAGACGATATTATGGCGTGGGTTCAGGCAATGAACAACATCACTAATCAGGCAAGAGAGATTGTAAACAACGAAGTGATTTATACCGTATAAAGAAACAGCCGGGAGCGTAAAAACTCCCGGCTATTCTTTAATTAATCAAATTACCACAGAATTAATCTTTCTTAGTAGTTTTTTTGATCTGTTGTTAACGCTGTCCTCTTCATTGCATATGGATGTTAACCATTCTTTAGCAGATTCAATATAATCAGAATTATTTCTGTTATCCTTAAGAAATAAGGCGAATTCCGCATACTTATTTGCATGATATGATTTTCTCTCATCATTCATATAACAAGCTCTTAGTATTTCCATTGCAGATTTCATTTCTTCTAATGCATACTCTGAATTAGAGTTTTTGTTTGCTTCAAATTTTATTATAGCGTTTGTGTTTTTCATACTAAGGTTTTTTGGCTTTAACCCAATTGCTTCATCTATTAGATTGAACGCTTTTTCGTAATCTCCAGTATAAGCTTTATACAAAGCCCATTGTTGCAAAGTATATGCATTATGCTCGTGTTTCAACAAATGTTGATAAAGCAAATCTGCATCATTACCAAACAATTTGTTGAAAAAGCTAGAATCATAAGCGCTTCTTTTGAAAACATTGTATCTATAGATTTTATATGGAGATACATTTAGAATTAAACGTTTTACAATTTTTTGATATTCGGTTTTATAATGACGCATGAGAACTTTTATAGACAAATATACAAATACGTGAGATCTTAACAGATAATAATCTTGGTCTGCAAGATCTTCTTCTAATATAACCGACATTTCTCTTAAACAGTTTTGTGCAATAGAAATATATCTTTTAATGACTGAATAATCAGTGGTATCAAAGTATGAACACAGAACATCGGTATTTAAAGCAGAACCGTTTTTAGAAAGATATGTTGCAAGAGCAACAACCTCAAATCCTTTAATGGAAACATCTTTGATTCTAGAAAATAATTCTTTTACATTATCTTCAGATAAAGAATCCCTTACGTTTTGGTTAATAAATTCGACCATTGAGCACTTTTCATCTTGTTCAACTTTTGAAAATTGCAATCTTATAGATTCTGGTATTTGTTCGTAAATTCTATAGGGCTCATCTGATTCTAATTCAGTAACATTAATAAAAGAAATCTTGATATTATCAAATTTATGCTTTGTCGATTCATATACAAAATCGTCAGTAAATCCTATTACACTTAAATTAGCGCATTTCATAAGAATAGAAAGAGCTTCTGCGTCTTCGCAACAGTTATCGACAAAGATAAGTGCTTGTTTGTTAGAAAGGACGTTAATAATATAATTGGCACGCTCAACAGTAAGTTCGTTTATAAATAGTTTATAATTGTTTGAAGCCCTAATTGCTACTTGCATAGCAATCGTTGTTTTTCCTGAAAACGGGATTCCTTTAACGATAATGTTTTTCGTTGATAGAAGCTTTTCTCGAATATCATCGACGTGTTTTCTAACGTATGGGTAATTATAGAAAATACAATACCAGTCTGTTCTACACTTTTGAAAATATTGTTCTTTCGGGATTAATTCTACATTGCAAGCATCAGGGATTTTATATTCATTCAAAACTATATTTAATGGGTCGGTTTGTACATGTTTTTCTTTTTGTGTGAAGGTTTCGTTAACCCACTGTAAAAAACTATTAGTATCTCCAATAATGATTTTACAACCAAGTTGTCTATAATAGTTGATTTCAGCAGTTTGATTTTCCAGACACATTACCCAAATATCTTGTTTTGGATTAGTAATAGTGTTTGCAATAACTCGATCAACAGAATTATCATGAAATCCATAACCAATAAAAAGTGTTGGATAATTGAGGATTTTGTCGTGCATTGCATCAAACAAATCCTTATTATCACTATCTACATTTGCCAATTCGTTTTTTCCAAAGTACAAATGGGAATTTAAGTCGGTTACATATCCGTGAAGAGGAATAAATTGGATCTCTGTATTACTTTTTTTAACCGGACCATGTGAGATGTCTCGCAAATAATAACGTTTACTATTGCTCATCACTAATGGAACAATGTTATCAATATTTGTGGTAATATAAGATTTAATTGAAATTAGGTTAAGCGCTTCATATAAAGGATTATATGAAGTCACAGTATATTTTTCTCTTAAATAGTCTTGAAATTGGCTTTTTGCCTTATTATTAACTAAATTTGATATTTTTTCCAAATCATAATTATATCCATCAATATCAAATCTCTCACATATCTCTTTTGATAATGATTCGCTAGCAGGGAGAACTTTTCCATCGCAATCAGGTAATAACGAGAATCCTGCACCAGTAAATAAATTGATACCATTCGATAGTGTTTGTTTAAATAAATCAGGTTTGTCGATATGCATATTCTTTCCTCCGTTTTAAAATTTACAAAACAATACAAAGCTGCATAGTTCATGGTTTATTTTTGTTATTCAATCTCCTGTTCAATATCGTTGAACAAGTCGTCGTCAAAGAAATCTCGTATAGTTATTTCAAGTCCGTCGCAGATTTTTTGCAGAGAAACAACACCAGGGTTTTGACTCTTGGTGTTAAGCATACTGTAAATCGTTGACGGATTAACGCCGCTTAAATTGCCTAGTGCATTAACGGCAATGCCTCTTTCTTTACAGAGATTTGTTATTCTTTGCGCAACAGCCTCTTTTATTTTCATTACTATCACCTGTATTAGTTTGATAGTGAAATTGTAAAACATTCTGCGATATATCGAGTGGGATATATCCCAAATCGTTGTTGACAGCACAGGCTATATTTTGTAAAATAAAAGTATCTTTTCAGAGGAGTGATTATTATGGCTAACAAGAAAAAGCAAATCATTAAAGTTATAGCGACTATTCTTGCGGTAATATTGTTATTTGTTGGCTCTTTTGGAGGCTATTTGTTATATCGTTTTAATTGCGACAAATCATCTGACTACCGTTTTGTATCTAATGATTACAGCAACATTTATGAACAGCAAACACCGACCTATGATGTCAGGGAGGACGGCAAATTCACCGTGTTAAAGATTAACGATACGCATTTTTACAATGGTACTTGCGAAGATGATAAGCATACGCTTTCTTATCTTAAAAACGTTATTGCTACCGCTTCTTATGATTTCGTTATTGTAAACGGTGATTTAGTTGAGGGCTTCAATCTTAAATCGGATTATGATAAATACAAGGCGATTGATTTGTTCGCGAATATGCTTGAAGATTATAATGTTCCGTGGACCTTTGCACCGGGCAATAATGACGGCGAAATTGACGGCGACAACGACGCAATTATTACATTTATGATGGAGTACCCTCACTTCGTTTACGGCAACTCCGAGGGCGTTTACGGCGACATGCAGTTCTTCGTTGACCTCATATATAACGGCGAGCTAGCACATTCGCTTGCTATTCTTGATTCTGGTATGAGAAAGCCGAAGGCAATCGGCAAATATGAATATATTCAGGAAAGCCAGATTAATTGGCTACTTGACGGTATTAATGAGAGGAAAGTGCCGACAAGCGTTTTCTTCCATATGCCTGTGCCTTCTTTTGAATCAGCCTTTGACAACGGTGAAGCATACGAAGACTTTACGATGTACAAAACATATCCATATACAGATATTCCGAAGAATGTGTTATTTGATGACATGACGAAACATAATGAATATATCTCGCTCATTTCCTGCGCACATCAGCACAGCAATAATATGTGTTCGTTCTACGAGGGAAGATGGCATCAGTTAAGCTCTGTCAGCGGATACAGCGCAGGCAGAGATGATTTCATTATCCCTTCTGTCACACTAATAAAGATTGATGTTACCGCAGATAATGCAAAGGATATGTATACCTTTGAACAAATAACAGCTTGATACAAATAACACAAATTATGAAAGGAGAAACCGATGAAAGACAATTTCGGATACATGCTTTCTAACTGGTTGAAATGGGATAAAAAGAGTCTCAAATTCTTTTTCCTGTGGGTGCCCGCGTTAGTGCTGCAGCCGCTTGTTACGGCATACATACCAAAGGCTATGATTGACGCAATAGGCAAGGGTGTAACCGTGCAGAATATGGCGGTAATCGTTGCACTTTTAAGCCTGCTTTTAACGCTGACAATCTGGCTTGACCCGTTTATGAAAGAGCTTGTTCGTGGTGGCGCAAGAATTGTTAGAATGCGCTATGCTGTGATGGCGTTTCGCAAAACGCTTTCTACCGATTATGTGAACATTGAAAGCCTTGAGGGCAGAGAAAAGCAGAAAAGAGCAGAAGCGTTTTACAATGCAAGATTTTCCTCCGGTGCTGCCTTTGTGGAGCAATGCGCTCATTTTCTTGTTTGTGTGATTGGTGTCATTGCTTCCTCTATACTCATTTACAAGATCAATATCTTTATGATTTTGTTAATTCTTCTCACCTGCGCCTGTGAGTTTTTTCTGCTGAAATTTCTGAAAACGAAGCAGGTCGAAACGACGGATAACTATTCCAAACTGTCCGGCAAGTTTGAGTATTTCTATAAACTTTCCAAGAACGCCGAGGCGTCAAAGGATATTAAGTTGTTTGGTTTCTCGAATTATCTGATAAAGACCGCAGCAGATTTTGTTTATCAAATTGAACGCATTAATGCGAAATACACCAAACAGAGTGCTGCAATCAGTGGCGTAAGAGCACTGCTTAATCTTGTTCGTGAGTTGGTTGCTTACGCATATTTGATATATTTAGTGCTTCAAAACCGTCTTTCCGTTTCCGATTTCATTTTCTACTTTGGCATTATTATGGGCTTTTCAAACTGGATAATGAACCTCGTTTTTAGTTATATGGAAATTTCCCGTTGCTGTACGGACTGCGGGCTGTACCGTGAGTTCGTTGAAGAAGAAAACGAAAGTGAGGGTAAGCCGGATGTCGATTTCAACGAAGTTAATTCGATTGAATTCAGAGGCGTTTCCTTCACCTATCCTACAAGCGATACCGAAACGATACGGAATATGTCCTTTAAGGTCAACAAGGGTGAAAATATCGCTATCGTAGGCGAAAACGGTGCAGGCAAAACAACGGCAATTAAGCTGCTTTGCGGATTGTATTATCCGAGCAAGGGCGATATACTGATTAACGGCAGAAGCAGCAGAGAATTTTCTACCAACAGCTATTTCAATCTGTTCTCCGCTGTTTTTCAGGATTACTGCTTTATGCCGATGACGGTAGCGGAAAACATTACCGCTGAACCAGCATATGATAAAGACCGCCTGTACTCCGCATTTGAGAAGACGGGCATTACCGATAAAATCAATTCACTTCCCGAAAAAGAAAACGCCTTAATGGTGAAAGAGGTCTATAAAAATGCCGCAGATTTCTCAGGCGGTGAAAAGCAAAAACTATTACTTGCAAAGGCAATTTATAAAAACGCACCGGTACTGATTCTTGATGAACCGACTGCATCGCTTGACCCGATAAGCGAGAATGAACTGTACCTCAAATACAATGAATTGACGGAGGATAAAATTTCCTTCTTCATTTCTCACCGCCTTTCCTCAACCCGTTTCTGTGACAGGATTCTGTTTATTAAGGACGGTGCCATTGCAGAATGCGGTACGCACGAGGAGTTGATGGCGAAGAAGGGCTCATATTACAGAATGTACCAAACCCAAAGTATGTATTATAAGGAAATGGGGGGTGGCTGTAAATGAGTAAAGCAAAGCTAATAAAAAGAATGTACCGTGAGGTTCATTCACTTGACCGCCGCCTTCTTCCGACTACTGCGGTTCAAGCGGTGATTGACAGCATTAAGCCGTTTATCAACATTTACTTTTCGGCAAGGCTGATTACGCTGCTGACGCAAAAAGCTGATACAAGCGTAATTATTACCAATATTGCATTGGTACTTGGCATTAACGTTGTTATCTTCTTTTTAGCATCCTTCCTGAACAATTATAATGAGAATCATCGTATGATGCTGCTTGACCTTGAGAATAAAAAGGTCGAGGAAAAGCTGTATAATGCGGACTATGCGCTGCTGAATGACAGCAAATTTAAAGAGCTTTTGCATCGTCACGAGGAAGCGGGCAAGAGTCGCTGGGCAAGGCTGCCGTACTTTATGTGGACAACGCTGCAATTCACAAGAGGCGTGCTGACCACGATTATTTCGTTTATTATCATTATTCCGCTTCTCAAGGTCGGTTTTGTCAGAACGGGCAATACCTTCTTTGAAAGACCGCTGTTTATCGTTACCATTGTTGCGGCGATTGCAGTTATGGCGGGAGTCATCCTGATTGTTGCTTCAAAGATTAACAAGTCCTATCTTGAAGCGAATGAAAAGTACGCCGAGCTTGATCGCATTTTCTATTCCTTTATCGACATTTTAGGTGACTATAAAACGGGTAAGGAAATAAGGCTTTACAAAGAGCAAAACTTAATTGACAATATCACCACACAAAAAATACTGACTGACGGAGAGATAACGCTTCGTAAGATTTCAATGAGAACAGCGAAATCAAGCTCGTTTATCGCAATTCTCGGTGCGTTAGTCGGATTCGGAGTGTATCTGTTTATCGGTGTTAAAGGCTCGTTCGGACTGTTCGGTATTGGCTCGCTCGTATTGTACTGCGGCTCGTTTATGCAGATTATCAGCGGTATTATGATGTTCGCAAATACGCTTGGCAAACTGAAAGAGATATTATCGCTTGCAAGGGATTATTTCAAAATTTTGGAAGCTGAAAGCACAATGATTTACGGCAACCGTGAGCTTGATTTAACCAACGGCTTTGAGATTGAGTTCAACAATGTTTCGTTCAAATATCCGAAGAGCGATATTTATGCACTGAAACAAATCAACCTTAAAATCAGCAACGGTGAAAAGCTTGCGGTTGTCGGCAGAAACGGCAGTGGTAAAACTACTTTTATCAAGTTGCTTTGTCGCCTCTATGATGTTGACGAGGGTGAAATACTCATTAACGGTATCAACATAAAGGAATATACTCGGGATAGTCTGAACAAGCTTTATTCCATTGTATTCCAAGATTACAAAATATTGTCGTTGACTGTTGCTGATAATATTTCAGCAAATGACGAATGTGATAAAGATATGCTTAATTCAGCACTTGATAAGGCGAATATTAAGGACAGAATTGAAGCAATGCCGCAAAAAGAAAAGACTTATCTTTACAAGGATTTAGATAAGTCAGGTGTTGAAATATCGGGCGGCGAAGCGCAGAAGCTGGCGCTTGCCAGAGCGTTATATAAGGATTCGCCGATTGTAATTCTTGACGAGCCGACAGCAGCACTCGACCCAATTGCAGAAAATGAGATATACAGCCGTTTCAATTCCTTTGTGGAAAACAAAACGGCAATCTATATTTCGCATCGGCTTTCAAGCTGCGCTTTCTGTGATAGAATTGCAGTTTTTGATAATGCTGAACTTGTTGAAACAGGCACGCATAATGAGCTTATATCAGCAAACGGAAGATATGCAGAACTCTGGAATGCTCAGGCAAGTTATTATTTAGAATAAGCATTTAGAACCCTCATTTTGATGACTCGAAACGTAGTGTTTATGCGGGCTTTAGAACTCTTAAATGTTTACATTATTGTTATATATTAATTAACGTTTGATAATAACACAAGTGTATAGTTGTGTGTCGGGAAGGAACACAAGATAAATATTTTATAGTTGCACATACTATATATTTTTGTTATAATTAAAATGAGCAATATAGAATAGAATCAATGGATTTCATTAACGATTACGAGGTGGTTATATGGCAACATCTGAGCAATTGAAAAACTTAATAAAAGCTCACTTGGAACATGACGACGATAAGTTTAAAACTATTGTTTTACAAATTGCAGCGTATGAAGCACGACATAATCACGAAAGCGTTGCAAGAGACTTGAAAAAGTTGATTGATAAAAAAACGTCTAAAGTAGCATTTATTAGACCTAATATTCAAAATGATATGTTACTTATGAGTATGCCTATTAATAAACTTTCAGATCTGATTGTATCAGATGCTACACTAGAGAGAATCAAAAGGATTCTTAATGAATATAGGAACAAAAATAAACTTCAAAAATATGGTCTGTCAAATAGGCGAAAAATATTAATAGAGGGTAATCCAGGAACAGGAAAAACATTTACCGCTTCAATAATAGCTTCTGAATTAGGATTGCCGCTATATACTATCCAAATGGACAAAATTGTAACGAAATTCATGGGTGAAACGAGTATAAAGTTGAGACAAGTATTTGATACGATCAGCGTTTCTACGGGAGTATACTTTTTTGATGAATTTGATGCAATTGGAGCAGATCGAAATTTAGATAATGAGGTCGGCGAAGCACGTAGAATTCTAAACTCATTTTTGCAGTTTATTGAACAAGATAATTCTGACAGTATCATTATTGCAGCTACAAATAATCAACAATTATTAGATCAAGCATTGTTTAGAAGATTTGATGATGTGCTTCATTATTCGCTTCCATCAAGAAATGAAATAAAAAAGATTTTTGAGATGCAGATTCTTCCATTTGATAGTAGCTTCGTTGTATCGGATCAGTTAATTGATAGTGCAGAGCGTCTAAGTCAGGCTGAAATTATCAGAGCATGTGAAGATGCAATAAAAAAATCTATATTGAATAATGCTCATATTACAGAAGATGAATTAATCAAGTTATTAAAAGAACGAATTCGAGTCTATTCCAAAAAGGAGGCATAAATATTGCCTGAAAACAAGAAATTACTGTTTTTGTCAGACACTAAAGAAGCATTGGACTATATTCCGAAGCGGGGTTTCTCTACAACCAATTACCCAAAACGTACCAATCCAGGGCAACACGCAGACTTTATTAGACGCAAAATTCAAGAATGCCAAACCCAATCTGGTGCATCAGCAACTACTCTAAGCCCAGAACAGGTCGCCGCAATCCACTACAAGGAAGGTATGTATATTGAGTTTTCAAGCGCATCTGGTTACGATTTGGCAATAAAAAGCTTAGAGAATATAACAAGCGGAATAAGACTTTTAAATGTTAAAGAGGTCGATGGCGTTACTAAGGCAACAGTTTACGTTCCTAACGGAAAAGAGTCATTGTTTTTAAAAAAAGTTAATGATTATGCAGAGTCAAGCGTGTTAGGTGAAAAGCCCAAAAATAATGATTTGATTAGAAGCATAGAGGACGTAAAACTTGCTGTATTAGAATCTTTTTGGATTGGTAACACCAACGATATGCCAAATGATCACACATCTGTCTGGTGTGAGGTTTGGTTAAGGTGTGATTCGGGCATCTCAAAAGATGACATAAATACTCGCTTTAACGATTGTTGTTCTGTGTTGCAAATAACAAGAAAACCCGACATTATAAGTTTTCCTGAGCGAATAGTAACACTAATATATGCTAATCGTAATCAGTTAAAAGAATTACTAGTTTTATGTGCATATATTGCTGAGATACGGAGAGCTCCGGAATTATCAACATTCTTTGAAGGTCTTTCTTTAAATGAGCAAACAGAATGGTGCGAGGATTTGATTCAACGAACTGTTATAAAAGAGTCAAACGCAACTATTTGTTTGCTTGATACAGGCTTACAAAAGAACAATCCTTTAATTGAATCTCATACAGACGAAGATTTAATTCAAGCGGTTGATGTATCGTGGGATGTTTCTGATAAAGATGGTCATGGAACAGAAATGGCAGGAATAGCTTTATACAAAAACATACAAAAGCACATTGAAGGGACATCTGAAATCGTAATTTCTCATAAAATTGAGTCTGTTAAGATATTACCAGATGTTGGTGAAAATCCAGAACAACTTTACGGGGCAATAACTAAGCAAGCAGTTTCACTGGCTGAGATCGCTAACCCTAATGCTCGTCGTGCTATTTGTATGGCTGTAACTTCTGATCTATACAACACCAACGATGGCAGTCCAACGTCTTGGTCAGCTGCATTAGATTCAATAACCTCAGGTGCTGAAGAAGATAATGTTAAGCGGCTATTTTTTGTAAGTGCAGGGAATGTAACACTTTCATACTTATCGCAAACCGACTTTCCAACCGCAAATACGCTCTTTAGCGTTGAAAACCCAGGGCAATCATGGAATGCTATCACTGTTGGAGGGTATAACGAACATATTACTATTAGTGATCCTGACTTCACAGGTTTTTTGCCAGTTGCAGATGTTGACGATTTATCTCCCTATAGTTCAACATCTCGTATGTGGGATAAAAAATGGCCAATAAAACCAGAAATTCTGTTGAATGCGGGAAATGCAGCATCAAACGGTGATGATTATTCAGACTGTCCAGATTTATCGTTGTTAACCACCAGCAGTGATTTGCGGAATAGACTATTAACAACCACTTGTGGAACAAGTCCGGCGACAGCTGAAGCTTCGTGGATGGCTGCTCAACTTTTGAAAGAATATCCTGACATGTGGCCAGAAACAGTTAGAGCATTGTTAATTCATTCTGCAAGCTGGACCCCGAAAATGTTGAAGCGCTTTAAGACAGACGACAAAAAATCTTCTGGAAAAAGGTTGCTGTTGCGCACCTGTGGTTATGGTATTCCTTCATTAGAAAAAGCCTTGTGGTGCAAAAACAATTCTGTAAGCATGGTTATTGAAGGTGAACTTCAGCCATTTAAAAAAGACGGTAGTTCCTATAAAATGAAGGAAATGGATTTGCATGAACTCCCGTGGCCTTCAGAATGTCTAATGAGTCTTGGCGAAACATCGGTTCGTTTGCGGGTTACTTTGTCGTATTTTATTGAACCTGGTCCTGGAGAAATTGGATGGAAAGATCGTTATAGATATCCTTCTTGCAACTTAAGATTTGATCTCATCAACAATGACGAAAGTGTGGAAGATTTCAAAAAACGTGTTAACATTAAAATGCGTGGGGATGATACAAAAGATAAAGGCGATGGGACAAGTGGTAGTGACCGATGGTATTTAGGAACAGATAATCGAGATGTTGGTTCTATACATTCTGATTTTATAGATTCATCAGCAATAGAATTATGCAATGCAAAACACATAGCTGTTTATCCAGTTATTGGATGGTGGAGGGAACGTCATCATTTAGGTAAATATAATAAAAAAATTCGCTATTCACTAATTGTTTCTATTGAGACTCCGGAAACTGATGTGGATCTTTATACACCGATTGTGACAAAGATTGCTACTGTAATACCTACAAACTAGCGTTAATTAGAGTGCTTTTTGGCAACAATATGGCAACAGAAAATTTTATAGGCAATAGGTATTAGATAATACTGATAGCCGGGACAATGTGAACAAAATTACCTGTGCTAAAATGTTACGGTTGCAAAACCTTGAATCGAGTGGGAGTGAGAAATCAATAAGGTTGATTTCGAGACCGTTGCTCCAAATCTATGATTTGGGAGAAACAGTCCGGTGGACTGTTTCGTAGCAACTTGATAATAAATTTAAAACGCCCTATTTATAAGGGTCTTGGGAGTTTTGCAACCCCAAATGGCAACAATATAATATTCACATAAAACTAAGAGCTATCAGACATCAAGTCTGATAGCTCTTTTTTTCTTTGTCTCTTCAGCAAAGAGTAAACCCCCGGTTCTACCGGGGGAAATAGAACGCTTTAGTAAAAATAAATTCGCCGAGCTTAATGCAAGGCGAGAATGTTGGCGAAAGAATAACCTCCAAGTATAATAGAAACGGTTTGGCAGCCGCGTTACTAAAATACAGGAGGTTAAAAACATGATAAAAAAGAATGGAAATAATGAAATAAAAACATTATCACATTCAACATACAGATGTCAGTACCATATAGTCTTTGCACCGAAGTACAGGAGAAAAGAAGTATATGGAAAACTGAAAAAAGATATCGGTGAAATCATAAGAAAATTGTGTGAGTAAAAAGGTGTAGAAATCATAGAAGCAGAAGCATGCAAAGACCATATACATCTTTTGGTGTCAATACCACCGTATCTTAGTGTAGCACAATTCATGGGATATCTCAAGGGAAAAAGTACACTGATGATTTTCGACCGACACACAAATTTAAAGTATAAGTATGGCAATCGGCATTTCTGATGCAGAGGATACTATGTTGATACAGTCGGTCGAAACAAGAAAGTGATAGAGAGATACATACAAAATCAGTTAGAAGAAGATTTTGCGAATGATCAAATGTCACTCAAAGAGTATGTAGACTCGTTTACGGGTAACAAGAAAAAATAAGGCATAAAAAAGACAACCGCACGAGAGCGGTTGCCTGAGATAGTAATGCGATGTCAAACTATTAGTGCTGACTTTCAGTCGGCAAGCCAGTAGGCGGCCCTTATAGGGCCTGTGCAAACCACCAGTTCAACTGGTGGTTATGATTCTTTTGCAAATCATATGAGAATAACAAGTATATGGTCAATACTGGACAAGATATTTTTCGTAAATTTTATATTATAATATTGCAATTTATGATTTTTCTTGATATAATAGTAAAGTAGTTAGCTTACTTATGTACTTAATAGAGGTGATGGCGTGACAAAAAAGGAATATGCGGTTGGCAGCTTTGGTGCGTATTTTGTGAAGCTGATTAAAGATCACAATTATTCACAAGCAAAGTTTGCTGCCGATTTAGGTATTTCCAAGACATATCTATTCGATGTATTTAACGGACGAGTCAAGCCGCCTACTCCTGATATGCAAGAATGTATTGTCGAACTATTACGCCTGACCAGTTCTGAGAAGGCTGAATTTTACAACAAAGCTGCTGTAGGGAGGAATGAACTCCCAAAAGACATTGTCGATTATCTTAAAAACAATCAAGCAGAGATAGAAAATCTTAGAGAAAGAATAAGGGCGTAATTATGAGTAATATTTATATAACACAAGACAAAAAAGAACCTGAAATAATGCTTCATTCTGACTATATTTCTTGGTTTGAGCAAAACAAAGTTCCTTTTAAAGCTTGGGGAAGTAGTGGCCCTGATTTCTTATTAACGTCGCATAATTTAATTGGAGAAGTTAAAAAGGAAAACTCTACTACCCTTTTGAAGGAAGCGATAAAAGAGATATATGAACGCACTAAGCCGATTTTTAAAATTTCATCATTTCCTGCTTTTTTTGTAATTACTGGTCGTGTCATTCGTTATTACACGCAAACAAATAAAGCTAGATGGCAAGATGTAAATTTGGACGAGTGTTTAGTTTTTGATGAAAAAAACAGAGATATTTTTCTTGAATATATTAACAATCAACAACACAAAGTAAATATTGAAGATCATTTAGAATATGCACTCGATTTTATTTTAGACGATAAATTTAATATGTGTGTTTCAGATGGTTTAAGACTCTTATTTAATTTAAATAATTCTAATAGAATAGTAGTAAAGAAGGGTGTTTATTTTAACCCTGATAAGGATAATGAAATTTTTATAAGTATCAACTGTGATAAAGATGCACGAAATGAGTTAATTAACTTTCTAAAAATCTTTACCGTTAATGATATCGGCAAAGTTAAAGAGTATATTAAGCATAATTATTCAAGTCATCTACCCGATTCCAAGAAAGCCAATTTAGGAAAATATTATACTCCTAAAGAAATTGTTGAAACTTTGAAAGAAAGAATTGCACCCAAAATTAAGGAAGACAGTTATGTTATGGATTTGGCATGTGGATGTGGTGCGTTTCTCGAACTATTTGATGATTGTCATATTTTAGGACGAGATATTGACCCGCAAGCAATAGAAATCTTAGACTTGTTTAATTTCACAAACATTGGAGTAGATAATACATTACTAAATGTCAATCGAGCCAAGTATGGATTGCGAAAAGATGATGATTTAATAATAATTGGAAATCCTCCATACAATGATACTTCGAGTATAAATAAACGATATAGTACAAAAGCAAAGAGTAAAAGAGACCCTGAAGATCCTGATATCCACTGTAGAGATATCGGACGTTCTTTTTTAGAGGCATACGCAAAACTATCACCAAGGTATATATGTGTATTACATCCGTTGTCTTTTCTGATTAAGCGTGTTAACTTTCAAAGTATGAAATACTTAAACAGCAACTATGTGCTTGAAGATGCAATCATATTTAAAAGCTCTCTTTTTTCTGACCTATATGGCGGAACACCTTTTCCCATTTTGATTGCTACATATAAATTAAATGGCGAAGGAATGGATTATGATTACATAAAAAATTTCGTATTTGATATTTATGGAAGTAATCAAAAATTTTCATTAGCCAAAATACAGCAGGCTGGACATGACTATATCCATCAAACTGTCACAAGTATAGACTTAAATGGCACTTCGGACATTGGGCTATATCATTACAATTTCCGTGATATTAATTCGTTAAATAAAGCAAATTTTCAAAATACAAGTTATAGAAACCAACATCATGACACGATGTTAGTGGTAAATTATGAAGATTTATGGAAATATTGTTATGTAAATTGTATTAAAAAGTTTTTGCTTCCAATGTTGACCGTGGGGAATTACTATATCTTAGGAAATTTAAATCCGATTATTGATACAGGTCTAATAGAGTCAGAAACACATTACTGGAAAGATTTGTTTATAGCTTGTTCTATTCTTAAAAACACTCATCGCATTGAGTGTATGGATATTTCAAACCGAAAAAACAATATGCTTACTAAAAAGTTTTTGCTAAATGATTTTGTTAGAAGAAGTTCTGAGGACATGAACGGAAAATTTAATTTTTACAAATCATTTTTGAAATATGTTAATAGTGATAGCGAAGAAGCAAAAGAAGAAGTCTATGAATGCGTTATCGGATATTTTAAAATGCTCATTAAAAAGTGCTTAATTGATTGATTTTCCTAAGAATTTCGATGTTGATTTGGTACAACTTTCTATGTGATAATACCAAAAGCTTCAAGAGAAACAGTAACAGGCACAGGAGTCAAAATCCCCTGTGCCTGTTACTGTTTCGTGCATTTGATTATCGTTAATTCTATAAGCTAATTAATCATTACAAGAATTTTGACAAAAACAATATATTTTAAAAAATAGCAGAACTCGCTTAATTCCACAATTTATGTCGAAAAAGGGTAGAAATGGGATAAAAAAGCTGAAGAGGATAATAATATGTCAACATAACGTGAAAAAAAATCACAAAAAGTGGAGAAAAACTATTGAAATTGGATTTGTTTTGTGATAAAATGTGGAAGAAATAAAAAAAGGGAGTTTTTATTATGGAAAAGAAATTAAAAGTGCTCATTGCAGATAATTCAAATCAATTTGCCACACAGTGTCAAAAAGAGTTGGAAACGCAGGGCTACGAAGTTTCAACGATGGAAAATGACGGTGCTAAGGTGTTTGATGCTATAGCAAAGCAGAAGTTTGACGTTATTTTGATGGATGTTTTTATGACTAATGAAGACGCAGTCGATGTGCTTGAGTACTATCAAACCCATACTGTTGAAAAGCCGATAATTGCTGTTTTGTCAACAATCAGTAGTGAAGAACTTGAAAAACAGACAATGTCTTTGGGAGCAGATTATTTCTTTATAAAGCCGATTTCGCCTGCTCAGGTTGCGAAAAGAATTACTCGTTTAACTGCATGGAAGAATGAGCATAAGGCTGAAATTCAAAAGGGCAGAGCGATGTTTGAACAGGATATGGATGTTGTGATTTCAGATATTATGAGGCAAATCGGCGTGCCGGCACATATCAAAGGCTATCATTATTTGAGAACGGCTATAAAATATTGCCTTGACGACAGCGAAATGCTTTCATCTGTTACTAAAATTCTTTATCCAAGCGTTGCAAAGAAATATAAAACGACTTCCTCACGTGTTGAAAGAGCAATTCGCCATGCAATTGAGGTTGCTTGGGACAGAGGCGATGTTGATGTTTTGTCATCATACTTCGGTTATACAATTCAGTCGGAACGTGGCAAGCCGACAAATTCGGAATTTATAGCAATGATTACCGACAAAATCAATCTTTCAATGCGTAATTCAATTTAAAATAAAATCGACTTGTGTATATTATGTGTTTAGTGTTCGTTTACAAAATGTTCAAAAATATACAAACGAGGACTTTTATAAAAGTTGCTATTTGTTCAAGTTGACAAAATTAACGTAAAGCATTTGACAAATTAAAATTTTGGTATTACCATTAGTTCGTAAATTAAACAGTCAAATGCAATGAACAGGAAATGACTTTGCGTACACCGTTTACAGAAAGCTGTCGGTTGTGCAAGACAGCAACAAGGAACGTTTTGCCCTCACCTGCAAGCAGTTTCAGCGAAAGAAAACGAGTAACTGAAACCGGTTCTCACCGTTATATGAGTCGCTGTTAATATCTTTGATATTTGACGACGGTTGAGCGGTCGACTTTTTGTCGGCAAGCAAAGTGGTAACACGAAAGCGCAAGAAAATAAGAAGTTTATGCCTTCGCCTTTGCAAAAAATCGGAAACGGTTTTTGCTTGGCGGAGGTTTATTTTTTTGTTGGGCATCTTGACTGCTAATATAATAAAGAAAGAAGATGTATTTATGAACACGCTTGTAATTGTTTTAATTGCTGTTGTTGTTCTCGGTTTAGGCTATGTCTTGTACGGCAGACATATTGCTAAAAAATGGGGTATTGACCCTAAAGCCGAAACTCCTGCCGTAAAGTATAATGACGGAAAGGACTATGTTCCGACTAACGGTTGGACGGTATTTTCACATCAGTTTTCGTCTATTGCCGGTGCCGGCCCTGTAACAGGTGCTATTCAGGCGGCTGTGTTCGGTTGGCTTCCTGTTTTGCTTTGGATTCTTATCGGCGGTGTATTCTTCGGTGCTGTGACAGATTTCGGTGCACTTTACGCATCAGTTAAAAATCAGGGTAAATCAATGGGAATGCTTATTGAAAAGTATATCGGTAAGCTTGGCAGAAAACTATTCCTGCTTTTCTGTTGGCTTTTCTCACTTTTGATTATCGCAGTATTTGCCGATATGGTTTCGGGCACATTCACTTCATTTGACGTTGCCACGGGCGCAAAGCTTGCAACCGCTTCAACAAACGGCTCGGCAGGTATGGTATCGATTATGTTTATGCTTTTTGCAGTTGTTTTCGGTCTTATTCAAAAGAAGTTTAATTTCTCAGGCTGGAAAGAATTTGTATTAGGCGTTGTATTTATTGTAGTTTCGTTTGCAATAGGAATGAAAGTGCCTATCATTCTTGGCAAAGACGGTTGGAGTTATATTGTATTTGCATATATTTTTATTGCTGCAATTATGCCGATTTGGCTTATGAAACAGCCTCGTGACTATATGACAACTATTATGTTTGTTTGTATGATTGCAGGTGCTGCGTTAGGTCTTATCATCGGTCATCCGACAATGAATTTACCTGTATTTACAGGCTTTAAAAATGAGCAACTCGGCACAATGTTTCCTATTTTGTTTGTAACAGTTGCCTGCGGTGCCGTATCAGGATTCCATTCACTTGTTTCATCCGGTACTTCGTCTAAAACAATTGCTAATGAAAAGGATATGCTTAAGGTCGGCTACGGCGCAATGATTCTTGAAAGTGTGCTTGCAGTTCTTGCACTTTGCGTTGCAGGCGCTGCCGCTAAAAATGGTATTCCTGCCGAGGGTACTCCTTTCCAAATCTTTTCAAGAGGTGTTGCAGGTTTCTTTGAAAAGATGGGACTTTCGGTTCATTTTTCAACAGTATTTATGACAATGTGTGTTTCTGCTCTTGCACTTACAACTCTTGATGCGGTTGCACGTATAGGCAGAATGAGTTTCCAGGAATTGTTCAGCGTTGACGATATGAAAAACGCAAAACCTTGGAGAAAACTTTTGTGCAACACATATTTTTCAACAATCTTTACTCTTGCTTGCGGCTTTGTTCTTACAAAGATTGGTTATCAAACAATTTGGCCGCTTTTCGGTTCGGCTAACCAGCTTTTGAGTGCACTTGTTCTTATCACTCTTTGCGTATTCCTTAAGGTAACAGGCAGAAGTAATAAAATGCTTTTCCCGCCTATGATTATTATGCTTTGCGTAACATTTACCGCTCTTATTCAGCGTGTAGTAGGTCTTGTTAAATCACTTGTTGCAGGACAGGAAATTTTTGCAAGCGTAATTCAGCTTGTGGTTGCAGTATTGCTTATAACACTTGCTCTTATTATTGCCGTTAATTCGTTTAAGAGTTATGTAAGAAGCAAAAAGGGTAGTGAGGTTGAAGAAACTGAAAAAACCGAAAAAACTATCGTTAATGAATAAATCTTAATATTTCAATAAAAATTAAGGATTAGATATTCGTATTGTTTTACGAATGTCTAATCCTTTTTTTGATGCTTAAGAGCAAAAGCTGTTTTTTACGTCTTATTATATTTCATACCACTTGATTTCGTTTGAATTTAAATGAAGGTCAAATGATGAGCCGTCGCCGATATAAACTGTTGTATCCTGCGGCTCGTAAGTGTTGTTTACTACGCAATATTTGCCGTTTTTAACATAAGCGTGAACCTCAACATTGTAGTTTGTTGAATACCACTTGTGAAGCTCGTTTTCAGAATTTGCACTCCAAAGAACCGCCCTGTAAAGCACACGGCTGTTTTCAAAGCTGTAAGGAAGGCCGCTAATGTAAACGCCTCTGCCTTTGCCGAATTGCTTAACTGCCATTTGAACCTCTTCTGCGTGACGAACTGCAAACGGAAGCTCTGTAGCATTTTGAACAAGAACTGTTGTTCCTTCAAGAGCAACAATATTTTTCTTGCCCTCGCCGAAATCGACGTTGCCGCCGTTTGTATCCTCAAGAATAAAGTGGTTGCGGTGTTCCTCAGTGTTGTAGCGACGGGTGTTGAGAGTAAGTCCGTTTTCTCTTTCAACGCCCAAAATATCGTCAAGCTGGAAGAACTTGCCCTGCCATTGATGAGCAGCCGGCTCGCCGACACCGATAAAGCCGCCGCCGTTATAAACAAATTTCTTGACTGCGGTGATGATTTCCTCGTCTGCCCAATATTCTCCTCCGCCTTGCGCTGTATCTGCATCGCCGACATTGATGATAACGTCGAAATCATCAAGCAAATTTTTGTCTTTTTTAATATCGTCAAAGCTGATGAATGAAACGTCGAACGGAGCACCGCTCAATGCCTCAATGACACCAAAGTATGAATAGTTTTGCCTGTAATAAAGACCGTGGTGCACCATGTGGTTAGACCAAGCACGCATTTTGCCCCAGCAGTTGAGGACTGCAACTTTCTTTACACAATAAGGAGTAACGCCCTGAATGTTGTCATAAAGAGTTCTGAATTCATCACAAACAGATTTGATATATTCAACGAAATCAGGGAACTGAAGCGCAAGCTTAAGGTATCCGCCGTATCCGATACGCTGAATAGGGCTTCTTAAAATAGCACGTCTTGCAGTTACCCAATTGACCTTTGCCTCCTTGATAGGGTCGCCGCCTTCGCAGAAAACGTCAGGGAAGAAGTAAGGTAAAAATCTGCCTTCCGTGTATTTAACATTTTTAATATCGCTGAAAAGACGAAGCGTTGCGCCGTTGCCGACACTGCCTACAACAGCGTCAAGTCCGATTGAGGCAAACTCGTCCATAAACGGCTCCATTCCAATCCAATGGTCGCCCATAAACATCATAGCTTCCTTGCCGTATTCGTGAACAATGTCAACCATTTCCTTGGCAAGTGCGGCAACTTCTCTTCTTTGGAAAGCCTGAAAATCTTTAAATTCCTTTGACGGAATCCTGTATGTATTGTTCATATATCCTTGGTCAATGATAAACTCAGGACGGAATTTGTAGCCGACCTCTTTCTCAAACTGCTCAAGAATATATGGGCTTACCGATGCGCTGTAGCCGAACCAATCAACAAACTTCTCCCTTGCAAGCTCATCAAAAATCAATGTGAACTGATGGAAAAATGTTGTAAATCTTACAACGTCAACATACTCATGACTGTCAAGAAATTTGCGCAACCTTTCAAGCGAATGTGCTCTTGTTTTCGGCTGACGAACGTCAAATGTTATCTGCGGCTCAACGTTCCATTTATTTACCACCGCATTATACATATGTACCGGGTCCCACATAATGTAAGCAAGAAAACTAACCGTATATTCATGGAAAGGAGTACAGTTATTAATAGTAACGTTGCCGCTTTTCTCGTCATAATCCCAAGAAGTCGGTTTAACTACCTCGCCCGTAGTTCTGTCAATAACCTCCCACCATCTTGCGATATCGTCACGGTTATTTACTTTAAGCATATCAGGATAAAGATTATCCATAAGATGAATTGAAAGGGTGTCGCTTGTAGCGGTGTGAAATTTAGTCATAATATACATCTGCTGAATTTCATCAGGATTTGCCTTTGCCCAAGCGTTGTCCTTTCTTGTTGTGTAATAGGTTGCATAAACCTTTGCTCCTGTGTCACGAAGTTCTTGCGGAAATTCGGTTCCGTCGCAGTCACGTATTGCGTCTGCACCCCATTCGTTCATTATTTCAAGAGTTTCTTTGACAACGTCCATATCTGTCGGAATTGTTACTCTGCCTTTGCTTTTTGCCATATTTTACCTCCGAATTGTTATTTTTTGATTTTGATTATTTTATTGTTTTTAAGTGTCATTTTGCCGTGCATTCTCTTTCTTACAAAAGGAACACCATCTCTTACATAAAATGTATTGTTTGCAACATAAGCGTCGGGATTGCTTGCCGGTGTCATTGTTCCGCTTAAGTCATCGAAGCTTAAATTGTTTTCAAATGTGTTGTGTACTGCCTCCTGCAAGCAAAACATCATACAGCCGCCTTCGTTAAGCCGTGAGTAGTTGTATTCATATTTTGTGCCGTCACCTGAGTCAGCATCATAAGCCATACCGTCTTGATTAAGCTTTGTATCAACAACGTCATTATATCTTAAAAGTGCATTCTTGCATTTCCACGGCCAAATCGCTGCGGCAACCTTGCCTGCACGCTTTTTTGGATATTTATAATATCTGTCGTTCATTTCAGTTGCACAGGAGTCCGCAACATTATGCTCAACTAAAGGATTTAAAGCGTACATAGGAGTTATAGCGTCACCGCCGGCAAATTTAACATAGTTGTTTTTAAGTGTAATGTTTTCATTGCCGTATTTCTTGAATGTTTCCTCACTAAGCTCTTTGGTTGCAAAATCCTTGTGGCGGTATGAATAGCCGACTGCAATGCCCCAACGGCTGACATTTTTAACAAAGCAGTTTTCCACTGTTACTCCGTCATATCTTGAAACACCTGTTTTTTCTTCATCATCAGGCTTAAAGCAGGTCATATAAATACCGCCGTTGTTCATATGCTTGTTGTAAACATTGCCGTTTATATCGTGGATAAAAAGGTTATCGAGTGTGATTGAATGAAGCGTGCCTCGGTTTTTTGCAACTGCGGCAACGCCTGTTCTGTCCATCTTGTCTGCGGCACAGTAGCTTTCCATATCCTTGAATTTTTCTTTATTTGTTATTTCAATATCTTTAATAAGTATATTTTCAACGTCATAAAGAAGAATTGCGGACGAAACGTTGCCTTTATATACGTGACCGCCAAAGTCGAGTTCGTTGCCGTAGTCCTGATACCAAACACCTTTGCCGTTAGTGTTGATTTTCGGCAAATCGCCGTTATCGCCATAGGACGTAATTTCAATCATATCAGCGTTTATATCGCCGCGGTTTTTCAAATGTAAAAATTCATTTTCAAAAACAGAACCTTTTAAAAGGAATACCTTGTCACCGGGCGCAAGCTCAATCTCGTTTATTTTATTAAGGCTTTTAAACGCAGTGTTTTCGCTTAAACCGTCATTTTCGTCATTGCCGTTAAACGAGCTTACAAAGTATGTTGTTGATTTCTTCATCGTACTGCGCCTCCCTTATCTTTTTATAAATAACCGTTTTAACTTCAAAAAAGAAAAATCGGTCGTTGTTGTACCTTGTGAAAAGGTCCTTGTTTTCCTTATAATAAGCTTTCATTTGCTTTCTTGTGATTTCAGTAAAATTATATGTCTTTTTTACCTTTTCGCTTTCGCCTACAAAGTCAAGCTTTAATCTTGTAAGCTCAAAATTAAGAAAAGCCGGATATGAAAAATGAGTAAGACCGTATACGGTTTCACCGTTTTCAAGCTGTGCTTTTCTTTTTTCGTTTTCAGCGTCGCATCTCTTTTTTACTCCCTCAAGGCTGTCGTCATCAATCAGATTGAGTGATTTAGAAAATGCAAGGCAGGCAAGAGCATACTTTTTTTCTTCTTCATTTTCAAAAAGAAATGTATTCATAGCCATTCTCCTTTAAAAAAGTGAATTTTGTGTCATTTGTTATATAATACTTATTTTTATATATTATTGCAAGCGTATTTACATTTTTTATTATTTTGTACTATAAAAAGTGAATATCGTCGGTTTAAAAATTATGTTCGACTTTTATATTGATTTGATATATAATTAAATTATCAATTTAAACGGGGTAATGATATGAAATTTATTCATCTTTCGGATTTGCATATCGGCAAGCGAGTAAACGAGTTTTCAATGCTTGAGGAGCAAAGATATATTTTACTTAAAATTCTTGAAATAATCGAGCAGGAAAAGCCTGACGCAGTGCTTATCGCAGGCGATGTTTACGATAAATCTCAACCGTCCAGCGAGGCGGTCAAAATGCTTGATGAGTTTATTTTCAGGCTTTCAGATATGCCTCTTTCCGCCTTTATTATCAGTGGCAATCACGACAGCGCCGAGCGACTTGCATTCGGCTCAAGAATTATGGAAAGGGCAAATATTTTTATCTCTCCCGTTTATGACGGCACTATTCAAAAGCATACGCTTAAAGACGAGTGGGGAGAAGTGAATATATTTATGCTTCCGTTTATTAAACCTGTTAATGTCAGGCAGGCATTCCCGGATGAGGAAATAAACGGATATACCGATGCAATTGCTGCGGCAATTTCCAAAATGGACGTTGACGAAAGCAAGAGAAATATTATTATCTCCCATCAATTTGTTACGGGTGCAATCAAGTGCGACAGCGAGGAAATCAGTTTAGGCGGTACGGATAATGTAGATGTCACAGTTTATGATAAATTCGATTATGTTGCACTCGGACATATTCATTCACCGCAAAAGCTTATAAGAGATACTGTCAGATATTCGGGTACTCCGCTTAAATATTCATTTTCGGAATGCAGGCATAAGAAAAGCGTTACGGTTGTTGAAATGGGCGAAAAAGGAAATGTTCAAATAAAGCTTATTCCGCTTATTCCCAAGCGTGATTTAGTTGAAATTGAAGGCAGCTATGACGAACTTATGAGTAAAGATTATTATGAAAAATTAAATCACAAAGAGGACTATTATCATATCACTTTGACTGACGAAAACGATGTTGTTGACGCACTTTCAAAGCTTAGGTGCGTTTATACAAATATTATGAAGCTTGATTATAACAACACCCGAACGAGAAGTGCGCTTAAAGTTGAAAGTGTTGAAAATGTTAAGGAAAAATCACCGACAGAAATTTTCGGCGAACTTTATTTTAAGCAAAACGGCAGTGATATGAGCAATGAACAAAGCGAGTTTTTGCAAGGCGTTATAGAAAATGTTTGGGAGGCAGAGCAATGAGACCCTTAAAAATTACAATGTCGGCATTTGGCCCGTATGCAGGTGAAGTCACCCTTGATATGCAAAAACTCGGAAAGAGCGGAATATATCTTATCACGGGCGATACGGGCGCAGGTAAAACGACTGTTTTTGATGCGATTTCTTATGCGCTTTACGGCGAGGCAAGCGGGAATTACAGGGAAAATACTACTCTTCGCTCAAAATATGCAAGCGCAGATACACCAACCTTTGTAGAGCTTGAATTTGAATATAATAACGAAATTTATAAAATTAACCGCAATCCGGAATATCCCAGACCGAATAAAAGGGGAGAGGGCTTTACCAAGCAAAGCGCCAATGCCGAGCTTGTTATGCCGGACGGCTCAGTTATAACGAAAATCAAAGAGGTTAGTGCTAAGGTTGAGGAGATAATCGGCATTAATAAAAATCAATTTTCGCAAATTGCAATGATTGCGCAAGGCGATTTCAGAAAACTTCTCAATTGTGAAACAAACGAGCGAAGCAAAATTTTCAGAAAGATTTTTAAAACCGAGCCTTATCATAATATTGAAATTAAGCTTTCGAGCCTTTTTAATGAACTTAAACGTAACCGTGAAAAAGAAAAAAGCGGCATTGAGCAGTATATCAATCAGCTTAAGTGTAATGAAAACGACACGCTTTCTCTTGAACTTGAAATGGCAAAGAGCGGTGATGTGCTTATTGAGGACGTTATAAAACTTGCAGGCGAGATTATCAATAAGGATACGCTTGAATATACAAAAACTCAAAAAAACATTGAAAGTATTAATGAAGAAATCGAAAAAATAAATTCAAATATTAAACTTTACGAAAATCAAGAGGCAACAAAGAAAGCATACGCAAAAGCGTCTGCCAAGCTTGAAGAACTTAAAACAAAGCGCAATGAGTGCGAAAAAGCTTATAAATCAGCCGAAGCACAAAGAGAAAGGCTTGACGATTTAACAAGAAAAATCAATCTGATTAATTCTAAAATGCCTAAGTATGACGAACTTAAAAGCCTTGAAAACAGCATAAATGAAAAGACACAAAGTTTTGAAAAAAGCAATAATTCACTTAAGCTAAAGCAGCAGGAAATAACGCTGCTTGAAAAAGAAATTGATGAAAAATCAAAGGCTTTGGAAGAAGTCAAGGGTGCAGATTTGCTTGTGCAAAAGCTGACTGTCCAAAAAGAAGAAATCAACAAAAAAGCAGAAGCGCTAAAAGAACTTAAAACCGAAATTGACAGGTGCAAAACCGAACAAAAAAATCTTAAAAACGCACAGTCTTTTGCAAAATCCGCTTTAGATGAATACGGCGCATTGGAAAATGAATATAATCAAATATATATTGCCTTTTTCAACGAGCAGGCGGGTATAATCGCAGATGAGTTAAAAGACGGCGAGCCTTGCCCTGTTTGCGGTTCAACTTCGCACCCGAATTTAGCAAGAAAAAGTGAAAATGCACCTAGCCAAGCAGACGTTGAATCGGCGCAAAACCTTGTTAAAAAAGCGCAGGAAAAAGCCGATAAAGCAAGGGATACTGCGTCTGCGCTTAAGTCAAGATTTGATGAAATTGCCGCTAATGTAAAGTCTGCAGCTAAAAAGCTTTTCGGCACAGACGACAATGTTTTTGACAATTATAACAGCAATATTAATGCTTTAAAGAAAGAGTATGACTGTACTTTAGCTTTGCTTAAAACAGCAAACGAAAAGCTTAATCTTTATCAAAAATTAGATAAAGAAATTCCAAAAATTCAGGAAAAACAAAAATCTCTTTCAGATGAAATATCAACGCTCAATACCCAAAAGGCAAGTGATGAAGCTTTTATTTCGGAAAATACAAAGCGTGTAACCTCTATTAAAAGCGAACTTGATTTCAAAAGTGCCGACCTTGCTAAAGATAAGCTGAAGGAATATACCAACCTTTCAAATGATATCAAAAATGCCATTGAAAAAAGCAAAAATGATTTTGACGATATTAAATCAAAATATGACACGCAAAAGGGTACAAAAGCAAGCCTTGAAAATGCACTTAAAGAATTTAAGGAAATTGATTTAGCCTCTCTTAATGAAAAGTCTTTAAAACTTAATGAGTATAAAAAAGATATTGATAAAACGGCAAAATCGCTTTATTCCCGCATTGAAAGCAATAAATTACTTGTAGATAATATTTCTAAAAAAAGGGATATCCTAAAAGGATATGATGATAAATACGTTTGGCTTAAAGCGCTTAGCGAAACGGCTAACGGCGATATATCGGGCAAGGAGAAAATTACACTTGAAACCTTTGTTCAAATGACGTATTTTGACTCAATTATAAGAAAAGCAAATATCAGGCTTTTGACTATGAGTGACGGTCAATATGAATTGGTGCGCAGGAGCGATGCCGAAACACTTAAGAAAAATGAAGGCTTGGCACTTGATGTTATTGACCATTTTAATGGCTCATCAAGAAGTGTCAGCACCTTGTCGGGCGGCGAATCGTTTATGGCCTCTCTCTGCCTTGCACTCGGTCTTTCTGATGAAATTCAATCATCGAACGGCGGCATCAAACTTGATACGATGTTTGTTGATGAAGGCTTCGGCTCTCTTGACGGTGAAGCACTTGACCGTGCTCTTTCTGCGCTTACTTCTCTTTCTCAGGGCAATCGCCTTGTTGGCATAATTTCGCACGTTGATGCGTTACGTGACAGGATAGATAATAAAATAGTTATCACTAAAGACAGAACAATCGGAAGTAATGCTCAAATTATTTGCGATTAAAAAAGACGGGCTGAAAATCGTTTCAGCCCGTCTTTTTATATATGTGCTTCTATGTTTCTTAGTGTTGTGTGAGTTGTATAAATACCGTTTTCGCTACTTGCTTTGTAATCGCCGCCGTGCTTTTCGGCAATTTCTTTAATGATTTTTGTTCCGTTGCCGTGGCCTTCTTGAATTACTTTTTTTCTGTTTATAAACGGATTTTTTGTGTCGATTTTAATAATCTTATCACTTGCAGTTATTGAAAAATAAATTTCTTTTTTATCACATTCCTTTGTAGCATTAATCGCATTGTCGCAAAGGTTTAAAAGTATTCTTGCAAGGTCGATATTTTTAATTTTAACATTATTTTGAATGTCAACTTCAACATTAAGCTCATTATTTTCAGACTTGGCTTCCTTTGATTTTATGTAAAAAACAGTGTTTATAATATCATTGCCGCAAAGCCTTAAGCCGTCAACTTCAGTAAGTTCATCATTTGACTGATTTAAAATGTCAAGTGCTTGCTCGTTATTACCTGACAAAATAAGCTCTTTAACAGTTAGGTGAATGTTTTTAATGTCGTGCTTGATGTGCCTGAGTCCTTCTCTTTCGGCTTTGATTAATTCAAGGTTTTGATATTCAATTTCATTTTTAGTCGATAATATTAAAAGTTCCGCATTTTTATCGTCTGTTTTTCTTATTGAGTCAACAACAAATATAGTCGCAAAATCGATTATGGCGACAACTATAAAGGTGATGCAAATTATAATGTTTTGATAAAGTAAATCGCCGTTGCTTTCTTCCCAAAACGCCTTTGTTGACGCACAAATGATTAGTGGTAAAATATTGGTTACAGGAAAAATATAAAAATAAAGATATTTTGCTTTAAAATCACTTGCTTTGATTTTGGAAAGCCTTAGGAAAAACGATACAATATATCCGCCGAAAAGATATGTCAGCGCATTTGAAAGGGTGAGCGCTATTGTTGATTTGTAGGTCGGAAGATTATCAATTAAATCCTGATATCCGACTTTGCTCCAAATAAAACTCAAAATTGCACTACTGCCAATCCAAATAAAAATATACAAACCAAATATCAAAAGCGAGCCTGTAATTCTGTTTTTTGTTTTTGTATCAATGCTTATTGCAAAGACGGCAAATATAAATAAAATCAGCGATACGTAGCTTAATATTACAAAAGCACTGTTATCCGCTTTCTCGGCTAAAAGTTTGGAATATTGGTTGACTAAGTTCCAAGCAGAAATTGATATAAGCGTTGTTATAAGCGTTATAAAGGAATTGAATTTATCTTTATAAAGTGTGTGAATAATCGTGAAAAGAGCAAAGCCTTTGCAAATTGAAAGAATTAAAAGCCAAATTGAAAAGTGACTTAAATCTATTATCTGTCCCATTTATTATCGCAGCCTTTCAAACTAAATGATATTTATGCTATATTTCCAAATATTTTTTGTAATTTTCTGTCAGCGTCTTGTAATTACTTCTCGAAATTGTTATTTGCTCGCCGTTTAGTAATATATATTTGTGCCATTTGAAGCCCAAAACGTAATCAAAATTAACCGCAAAACTTCTGCTGCATTGTTGAAAATTAATACTGCATTTTGAAAGCAAATCTGAAAACTTGATATTTGCCGTTATGCTTTTTCCGTCATTAAAATACAAAACACTTGCTTTATTTTGCGCTTCGATATAAGTAACGTCGTTTAGGTCGATTGTTTCGCTTATTTTTTCATGCTCAATTATTATTTTCTGCTTTCGTCTGTTTTCAAGATTTTGAATACATTTATTTAGCGCATTTGAGAGATTTTTTTCATCTGACCTTAATTTGTCAAGATAATATGTCGGTGAAATTTTTGAAATATTATAGATTTCACCCGGAAATGACGTTAGTATAACAAGCTCAAAGTTAACGGCAACGTCCTCTTTGATAATTTGATTAATTGTATTGATATCACCGAGTAAAACGTCAAGAAATAATATATCTATTTTACTTGAATTTTCCTTTAATTCTTCAAATGTGGATATGAGCGAAAGTGTATAGTCAATTCCGATTTTTTCGCATTTTGCCTTTAAATTGTCATATAGTTTTTGCCTGAATATTTTATCGTCATCACAAATATAAATACTGACCATATATTGCTTCTCCTCGAAAAATAAGTAACAAATACAAAAATAAGTATATCACAAATATGACTATATGTCATCAATATTCTGCATTTCACACCCAAAAACAGTCATTTCACACCACATATATTTACTTTTCGTCAAAATAATGATAAATTAATGATAATTTAATGAAGTATTATGAATGAATTGAATGCCCAAAGAAATTCTGACAAAGAAAAAGGAACAGTGAGAATAAAATCTCGCCGTTCCTTTTTTGTTATATTTATAATCTTAAATCGTCCTCTTTGCGTTTTTTGCTTGAGTTGATTGAAATCGGAATTATTGCGCCTACACCGCCGCCGATTGCCAAGCCGATAAGTAAAAACAGCCACCAAAGAGAAAATTTTGACTTCTTTTTATCCATGTCGCTGTCGCTTTTTACCGCTTTCTTTTTAATAATCGTGCTTGAAAGGGAAATGCTTTCGCTGTAGCTTTTTCCGAAATCGTCCTCATAACTCAGCGTTGCCGTGCCTTTTACGTCGCCGAGCTTAGATGAACTTACCTGAAAATTAGCGCTTCCCGTCTTGCTTTCGCCTGCCTTTATCTCGCCGATAAAGAGAACTCCTCCTGTTTCAAGTCCGTCAATGTCAAAGCTGATTTTTGCATTTCTTATTGCCGATTTGCCCGTGTTCATCAAATTTACTTCCATAGTAGCCGTATCGTTCTGCGTAAGCTTTTTTGGAAGAATAATGCCGTCATAATCAAGCGCTGTCTTTTGCTTGACATTAATTAAAATATTATCTGAGCTTTCAAACGAGGTGAAATATTTGTCCTCATAAGTGCTTGCCAAAACGAGCTTGTGCTCTCCTATTTCAGCCGTTTTTGAGGCGGTTAATTCAATATTTAACGTGTAAGTGCCCTTTGGCTTTATTTCATCAACAAAAAAGGTTTCCCTTTTGAATTTAATGTCGTTTTTTTCCTCGCTTATAGTAAGTTTCAAATTCTTAATGGATTTGTCCTTGCTCTCGTTTTTTAGAATTACGGATAAATTTGCACTTTTTGACGGCGATATGTATTTGCCGTCAAGAGAGTAGGAGGTGACGATTAATTGCGGGCGAGAGGCATTTTGCGTTGTTTTCTTTTTAGCCGCCTTTTTTGTTGTTGAAGCCTTCTTTTTCTTTGTAACATTTATTGATATTTGCGACGTTGACGTATATTGAGCATAATCATCGTCCTCATATTCTAAGCTGACAGCCAGCTTGTGCACACCCTCGCTTGCCGTTTTCGTTGCTCTTATTGTGGCGGTGTATGTGTAGGTGGAATTTGGAATAATTTTATCAATATAGCCTGAATTTACACCTATTGTGCTTATTTCGTTTGCCTCGTCACTTAGAGTGATTGCAATGTTGTTTATATTTTTCTTTAGGCTGTGGTTTTTTAGTTTTATTTCAAGTGTTGCGCTTTCGTTTGGCTTTAAATCAGGCTTTGAAAGGGTATAGCTTTCCACCATTAACCGTGGTTGCGATGCACTTTGAGTATCGCTCGGTGCTGTGTCGTCCTCCTCTGCAAAAGCCGTCATACCAAAGCTAAAGCATAATATTATTGAAATAAATATACAAAGTAGCTTTTTCATAATTTTCCTCTATAATTCTCTTATATTTTCAACTATGCTGTTTTTCATTTCTTTTCTTACCTTAACCCATAAGTTAATTGAGCATAAAAGGAATAAAACAAGCGAAATGATTATTGCCGGCAAAGGATTAAACGTTAACGCTAAATTTATGTCATAAAGATATTTGCCGATTATTTTTATTATGACAAAACTTAATATATAAAGTCCGAAGCCTATGCCTATTCCGAGCGTAAACATTGACGTCATTTGATTTATAAATGATTTAGTCAGCGCTCTTTCGTCTGCGCCTACTGCCCTGAGCGTTCCGATTTCCCTCTTGCTTTCTCTTATTCTTGCGCTCATTGCGTTGTTAATAATGCTGAGGCTTACCGCAAAACAGATTATTAATATACTTACAATCGTTACGATTTCAAGCATTTTTTGTTTTTCTAAGAACTGATGGCTTTCATAAATAGAGTTTAAATATCCGCCGTATTTTTCGGTATAAGTGCTAAGTTCCTCTGTAATTTCTTCGTCAATTTTATCGTCAACCTCTTCGCTTGCATTAATAAAAAGCAGGTTGTATTTTAAATTTTTGTCAAATGCACGCATTCCGTCAATTGTGGTAGCTATTTGAAAGCCAGATGAAAAATTAACGCTTGTGTTTTCGTAAGAATAGGGGTGAATTATTGCGCCTATTTTAACCGTTTTTTCTTCACCGCTTTTTAATCGAAACGTTATTTTATCTCCTACCTTGTACGGTGAATCGGCTTTTATAAGCGTTTTTGAGCCGACTGTTTTTTTGCCGATATCTTTATCAAAATTTTGAGCCGATTCAAAGGTCTTGGTTACTCCGATTTTGCCTGTGGCTTCAACCTTTTTCGGCGCTATGAGCACTATTTCATCTCCCGATTTTAAAGCAGAGTAGTTGATTTTGCCGTCGGCAACATATTTTTCCGCCATTTTAAATTGCGCCTCGTCATAAGCATTAAGGTTTATAGAGCAGTATTCCTTGCTTATTTTTAAATCCTTTTTTTCGTTTTCGTAGTCCTCGTTCGGCTTACCGTTTTTAACCTGATTTACAAGGTCGTTGGTGTTGTGAGTTTCCCGATATTTTATAAATGCGTCGTAATTTATAGCCCTGAAAAAGTCCGTTATTTTGTCAAAATAAAGATAAGCGTTTGCGGTTTTTCTGCCCTCGGTTTCGCCGATATAAGGCAAAGCCTCAATGTCCTGCCTTTCAGCCTCATTGATTCCCTGTTCTCCGCTTTCATACGTAGTAAGAAGTTCATAGTCATAGCTTACGCTGTTTAAATGCGAATCATTTGAGCTTATTATAGACTCCCAGCCGTAATTGGAAAGCAAAATTGTTGCTATAAGAATAATGCAAACCGTAATCTTGCTTCCTTTGTAAAAGCCTAAGTTTCTTTTTGCAATCAGCTTTTCGGGATTATATTCTTTCTTTGTTTTAATTTTCTTTTTATTAAATTTCCTTGCCGTTTCAACATTTCTTATTGCCTGCATAGGCGAGGTTTTGGAGGCTGAAATAAGCGGAATTAGTGCCGCAAGCATAACTACGGCTTCGTTGATTACTGCCGCAACCGGCAGCACAATAAGACTTTTTGACATAATGGCGTCTTTTATTGCAAGCTTTAATAAAAGGCTTACCGTGAAATAAGAAATTGCCAAGCTAATCGGAACGCAGATAAGCGAAATTATAAATGCCTCACGTCCGAAAATATTTATAATCTGCCTTTTCGTTGTGCCTATAGCTCGGAGCATGCCTATTTGCTTTCGTCTGTCCTTAAGATTGTTGTTAAACGAATTTACAATGGCAACGCAGGAGGCTAAAATAAGCACAATGAGAAGCAAAACGGCGAGGTCGCCTCCCGACATTAAATCGTCAAAGCTTGCCGAGTTGTTTGATGATACATAATTATCGTTTATTTCGGAAGTAGCTTTTTGCGAAACTGATTTACGGATTTCATCAAAATTTTTAGTCTTGCATTTTACATAAAACGCAAGCATTTCTTTGCCGCCTGCGTCGATTTTTTCCTTGTTTGATACAAGAATTGCAGGAATAAGCGTGTCGTATTGGTCGGACTCGAAATATGTATAACCGATAATCGATTTTTTATCCTGCAAAATTCCGACGAGCTTGTATTTCTTTTCCACTGTTTTGTAATAATTTGAGCAGTCGTTTTGAATATCAAGCTGAAATGTGATTGTATCACCGATTTTTGCTTTTTTATATCCTAATTTTGAAAGCGCTGTCTTTTCAATAGCAACCTCGCCCTTGTTTTGCGGATATTTGCCGTCAAGAAGGATGGGATTTGCAAGATTTTTGCCGTTTTCGTCAAAGTAAGCAATGTTTGAGCCTAAAGATTTACTTTCGTTTTTGTTATACGCATAGCCCAAGATGTGCGCCGTGCCTAAGCTTTCAACGGTTTTGTCATCCTGCAAAGCCTTAAAATTGCTTTCGTCAATCCCTGCGGCGGATATAATCATAGTTTCATATCCGTGGCTTTTGTAGTAATTTGCATTATTCGTTTCCTGCGCCGCCGAATATAAAAATACAATACTGCTTGAAAATACCATTGCAAGGATAATGCCGATAATCATTATTGTATATTGTTTTTTTCTCTTTTTTATATTTCCGAGCGCAAGGGTATTAACTGTCAACTTCTTTTTCAATTTTCAGCCACCGCCTTTGTGTCGGCAATTATTTTGCCGTCCTCAATGGTGAGTATTCTGTCTGCCTGCTCGGCAACGTGCAAATCGTGGGTTACAAGTATGAGTGTAATTCCAAATTCCTTTGCGCAATATTTTAAAAGTGAGAGAACTTCTTGACCGCTCTTTTTGTCAAGATTACCCGTAGGCTCGTCTGCAAAAAGGATTGACGGCTTGTTTGCAAGTGCTCTTGCTATTGCAATTCTCTGTTGCTGGCCGCCCGAAAGCGCAGACGGCAAATGATTTAGCCTGTCCTCAATTCCGAGCATAGAAATGATTTTATCAATATATTTTTCGTCAACTTTTTTCTTATCAAGCATAATGGGCAAAATTATGTTTTCGTATCCCGTCAGCTCGTTTACAAGATTGTAGGACTGAAAAACAAAGCCGAATCTTCTTCTCCTCAAAATTGAAAGCTGATTGTCGCTGTAGTCGCTGAGCCTTTTTTCACCGTAAATTACATAGCCGCTCGTTGCATTTTCAAGAGAGGAGAGAATGTGCAAAAATGTGGATTTGCCTGAGCCTGACGGACCTGTCACGGCGCAAAATTCTCCCTGCTCAAATGATATGCTCACGTTGTCAACCGCCTTAACGGTGCTGTCTGAGCTAATGTATTCCTTTGTGAGGTCTTTACATTCGATTATTTTCATTTTGCTTTTCCTTTCGATGTTAATCTTTTTCTTTATCTTAATAATACAGCGCCAATCTTTAATTAAACTTACTTTAATCTTAAGATTTCGTAATGTTTTGAAATAAATATACAAAGTAGCTTTTTCATAATTTTCCTCTATAATTCTCTTATATTTTCAACTATGCTGTTTTTCATTTCTTTTCTTACCTTAGCCCATAAGTTAACCGAACAAATTATAAACAAAACTATAACAATGCCTATCGCTGCCCAAGGATAGAACTCTAATGTATAACTTTCACTTGCATAGTAATATTTTTCAACTAAAAATCTGATGAAATAGCTTATAATGTATACACCAAAGCCTATACCTGTGCCCCAAACAAACATTGACCTCATTTGATAAATGAACGATTTTGTAAGCTCTCTTTCATCTGCACCGACTGCCCTTAATGTGCCGATTGCTTTTTTGCTCTCTCTTATTCTGGCACTCATAGCGTTGTTAATAATACTTGCACAAACGGCTAAACAAATTATCATTATGCTTGTAAGAGATGCAATTATTATTATTTGTTTTTGTCTTATTTGCTCGTTTTGTTGATATATTGAACTGACATAACCGTCATACTTTGTGGCAAATTCGCTTAACTCATTTGTTATTTGCTCGTCAATTTTGTCGTTGACTTCTTCGCTTGATTTGATTTCAATAGAATTGTAATTGAGCGTCTTGTTAAAAGTTCTCATACCGTCAATGGTAGTTAAAACTTGAATATTAGAGCCAAGGTCACCTTCTTCTTCGCTGCCACCGGTGCTGCTTGGCCGAATGATTGCGCCGACAGTTGCAGTTTTTACTGTTTTGTCAGGAAGTTCAAATGTGATTTTATCACCGACTTTAAACGGAGTTTCGGCAATTAAAATAGATTCGTATCTGCCGAGTTTCTTGCCTATTTCTTTGTCAGCATTTGTGGCAACTTCACTTTCATTGCCGTTTGCAAAACCTGTAAGCTCAAGCTTTTTTGGTGAGGCAACAATTACTTCTTCGCCGGTTTTCAGCTTAGAATAATTTATTTCACCCTCAACATTATTTTTGATGTTCTTAAAATATGAATTTTCACGGGCTGTGATTTCAAGGCCTATGTATTCCTTGTTCGTATTAAGGTCCTTTTTGCCTTCTTCGTAGCTTGAATTTGGTTTGCCGTTTTTGATTAAATCACGGTACTGATTTATGCTTTTCATCATTTGGTCACCGGGCAAAAAAGTATCACACATCACAACACGGAAAAAGTCGTCAATCTCGTCTCTAAGCATATTTATGTTCATACTTTTTTCACCGCTTACTTCACCGATATATTGCATATCGGCTATTTCCTGTTTTTCAGCTTCGCTTAATCCTTTTTCGCTAGCAAAGGAAATATAATAATCGTAATTGTTGTTTGAAAAATAATTTTTTGTATCGTTGATGACATTTGCAAAGCCGAAGCTTGAAACGATAATTGTAAGCGCAAGAATTACGCTGACTGTTATTCTGCTGCCGTTGTAAAAGCCTAAATTTCTTTTTGCAATGTGCTTTGCCACATCAAATTCTTTTTTTGATTTAATCTTTTTATTTTTAAATTTTCTTGCCGTTTCAACATCTCTTATTGCCTGCATAGGTGATACTCTTGATGCAGAAATAAGCGGTATAAATGCGGCAAGTAAAACAACGATTTCGCTTGTAACAGCCGCAATTAAAAGCGAAATTACACTTTTTGTCATAACAGCGTCTTTAACAGCAAATTTTAACACAAGACTGATAATCAAATAAGAAATAATTATACTTATAGGTGTACAAATGAGGGAAATAATAAATGCTTCTCTGCCGAAAATATTTATTATCTGCCTTTTTGTTGTACCGACGGCACGAAGCATACCTATTTGCTTTTTTCTATCCTTTAAATTACTGTTAAACGAATTGATTATCGCAACGCAGGAAGCGAAAATAAGCACTGCCATTATTACAATTACAAAAGCGCTGCCGGAAAATAAATTGTCAACATTAGTTTGAACATAGCACTTTGTGTCGTATTTGTTATAATCACTGCCAGAAATGTTTTTTTGAGCAAAATACTCGTCGATGCCCATGCTTCGCTTTTTTTCGGCTTGAGTGTAATAAACGATTTTTTCCTTTCCGCCGTTTTCAATCTTTTCTTTGTTTGAAACAACTATGGCAGGAATTAATGTGTCGTAATCTTTTGAATCGTAGCTGTAGCTTATTATTGATTTTTTATCGCTTAGTATGCCGGTTAACTTGTATTTTTTAACTATGGTTTTGTAGTATTTTGTATTGCCGTTTTGAATGTCGAGGTTAAGCGTGATTGTATCGCCGACTTTTGCATTCTTTAAACCAAGCTTTATAAGCTGCGCTTTTTCTATTGCGGCTTCGCCCTGATTTTGAGGGTATTTGCCATCAAGCAGTATAGGGTTTGAAAGTTCTTTGCCTTTTTTATCAAAATAGCCTACATTTGAGCCTAAGTATTTGTTTTGCTCGTCGGTATAAGCGTAGCCCAATGTGTGCGCTTCGCCGTAGGCTGTTATTACGCCTTCGCTTTTCATCTCGTTTAAATTCTCGTCGCTGAGTCTGCTTGATTCAAAAATTTCGCTCTGATATCCGTGCGTTTTGTAGTGATTTGAAATATATGTTTCCTTTGCGGCGGAATATAAAAACACAATACTGCTTGAAAGCACCATTGCAAGAATAATGCCGATAATCATAATTGTGTATTGCTTTTTTCGGTTTTTAATATTGCCGAGCGCAAGGGTATTAACTGTCAATTCTTTTTTCAATTTTCAGCCACCGCCTTTGTGTCGGCAATTATTTTGCCGTCCTCAATGGTGAGTATTCTGTCTGCCTGCTCGGCAACGTGCAAATCGTGGGTTACAAGTATGAGCGTAATTCCAAATTCCTTTGCACAATATTTTAAAAGTGAGAGCACTTCTTGACCGCTCTTTTTGTCAAGATTACCCGTAGGCTCGTCGGCAAAAAGGATTGACGGCTTGTTTGCAAGTGCTCTTGCTATCGCAATTCTCTGCTGCTGGCCGCCCGAAAGCGCACTCGGCAAATGCGAAAGCCTGTCCTCGATTCCGAGCATTGTTATAATCTTGTTTATGTATTCCTCGTCAACCTTTTTCTTATCAAGCATAATTGGCAAAATAATGTTTTCGTATCCCGTCAGCTCGTTTACAAGATTGTAGGACTGAAAAACAAAGC